>Ga0209356_1000057_pt1 | contig 39557 bp, 40 predicted proteins | sample LauGreFaBDMM15SN_2_FD_188213 | JGI IMG/M metagenome (GOLD analysis project Ga0209356, IMG submission 188213) | Freshwater lake microbial communities from Lake Michigan, USA - Fa13.BD.MM15.SN (SPAdes) (version 2) | ecosystem: Environmental > Aquatic > Freshwater > Lake | place: Lake Michigan, USA...
CACTCCTTCAAAAGCATTTGAATCAGATCTTCAGCAGAACGATCGCAAAACAATTGACCCTTGTGTTTTTCATGAAACGGGATTTCATAAGACTGCACCAGTTCAATGAAATCTTGCGCCGTATAGCGCGACAAAGAACTGCGGCAGAAGTTCGGATTTTCACTGAGGAAATGTTTGTGGGGTGCACTGACATCGGTTAGGCGATTGGTGAAGTTGCTTCGACCGCCGCCAGAAATTCGAATTTTTTCAGCCACCTTGTGACTGTGATCGACTAACAAGACGGACAAGCCCAATTGCCCAGCCACGCCAGCACAAAAAAGGCCGGCAGCGCCAGCGCCTACGATGACCACGTCACATGTTTGCATACAGGTATTGTCTCAAAGCCTAGATAACTTGGCGTTATAAGTTCAATGAGGCTCATCGCATAAACTCAGGGCCTATGCTTTTTCTTGGAATTGAGTCTTCTTGCGATGAAACCGGTGTGGCCTTGGTTGAAACCCAAGCCCATGGCGCACCACGCCTTTTGGCGCATGCTTTGTTCAGCCAAATCGACATGCACCAGGCCTATGGCGGTGTGGTGCCTGAATTGGCCAGCCGCGATCACATCAAGCGCGTCATTCCCCTCACTCGGGAAGTTTTGAAAAATGCCAACATCGAATTGAACCAAGTGGACGTGGTGGCCTACACCCGAGGCCCAGGATTGGCTGGGGCTTTGTTGGTCGGTGCCGGTGTGGCTTGTGCTCTTGGTGCAGCCTTGCAAAAACCAGTCTTGGGCGTTCACCATCTGGAAGGTCACTTGTTGTCCCCGTTTTTAAGTGAAGACCCGCCAGAGTTTCCTTTTGTGGCGCTGCTAGTTTCTGGTGGCCACACCCAACTCATGCGAGTTGAAGCTGTGGGCTCTTATGAAATTTTGGGTGAAACGGTTGACGACGCTGCAGGCGAAGCATTCGACAAGTCTGCCAAGCTCATGGGCTTGGGCTATCCGGGTGGGCCGGCACTGTCTAAGTGTGCTGAAGGTGGTAATCCTCAAGCCTTTAAGTTGCCACGCCCTCTAATGCACAGCGGCAGTTTTGATTTTTCATTCGCTGGCTTAAAAACATCTGTGCTCACGCAGGCCAACAAACTGGGCGCAGCGCTGCACAACACTGGCAACACTTACAAAGCAGATTTGGCAGCATCGACAGAAGCCGCCATAGTAGAAGTGCTGGTGAAAAAATCAATGGCCGCGTTGAAGGCAACAGGCATGCGTCGTTTGGTTGTAGCCGGCGGCGTAGGCGCTAATCGTTCTTTGCGATTGCAACTGAATCAAGCCTGCGAAAAAGCAGGCGTGCGTGTTCACTACCCAGAGCTTCATTTGTGCACCGACAATGGCGCCATGATTGCCATGGCAGCTGCGATGCGGGTTCAGTCTGGCAAGCAGCAAGCCGAATTAAATTATGGGTTTGATGTCAAGCCAAGGTGGCCACTGTCGAACATTGATGCTGTGCTTATCTGATTTTTTGGGAACATTGTTGTGTTAGTTTTCTTTCGACTTTGGGCTCGCCTGTGGCAAGTCGGCATCCTGTGTTTGAGTTTGTCAGTGAACGCACAAACACCCTCACTTCACTTGCCCCCCGTTCAACTGGCCCTCATTGAAGGAATGAGCGGACCCTTTGCCAACACCGGTGAAGCGGTGCTTCGGAATTTGGTTTGGGCTGTGGAGCGAGTGAATGCGCGAGGCGGCGTGGCTACGCAAGAAGGCAAACGCAGGTTGGTGTTGAACCGTTACGACAGCAAGGGCCAAAGTGAAGAAGCTTTAACTTCTTTGCGCTCGGCCATTGATTCGGGTGCTCAATTTGTTTTGCAGGGTAACTCCTCGGCCAATGCTGCTGTATTGATGGATGCCATTCAAAAACACAATGAGCGTGAACCGCAAAAGCGCGTTCTGTTTTTAAATTACGCTGCTGTCGATCCTGCGCTCACACAAGAAAAGTGCAATTTTTGGCACTTTAGATTTGATGCACACGCAGACATGCGCATGGTCGCGCTGATGCAGGTCTTGAAACAAGATTCAAAATTGAAGTCTGTGTATTTGATTGGGCAGGATTACAGCTTTGGCCAATCTGTCTTGCGAGAAGCCAAACTGCAACTTGAAAAATTAAGACCAGACATTCAAATAGCAGGGGATGAATTGCACCCCATGGGCAGAGTCAAAGATTTTCTGCCCTATGCCGCCAAAATCAAAGCGTCCGGTGCCCAAGCTGTGATCACTGGCAATTGGGGAAATGACCTTAGCTTCTTGGTGAAGGCCGCCAAAGACGTCGGCTATGAAGGCAAGTTTTACACCTTCTATGGCAATGCGTTGGGTGCACCTGCCGCAATGGGTGATGCTGGTGTTGGCAAGGTCTTGGCTGTTGCCGAGTGGATGCCCAATGTACCCGGCGCTGAGAGCGCCAAGTTCTATCAATCTTTCAAGCAGCGTTTTGCAAAACCTTCAGAAGACTATTTGCACTTGCGAATGCAACTCATGGTGGAGGCCTTGGCGCAATCAATCGAAAAGGCGGGTCAGACTGAGCCACTGGCGGTGGCCTTGCAACTTGAAAACCTTGAGGTGAGCATGGCGGGGCAACGCGGCAAGATGCGCGCCATGGACCACCAGTTTCAGCAGCCCATGGTGGTGGCCATGATGGCCAAGCAAGGCGGCCCTGATGTGCCATTTGATGTGGAGGGCTCGGGTTATGGCTTCAAAGTCATTCGACAATTCAAGGCTAAAGAGTTAGAACTGCCCTCTGTTTGCAAAATGAACCGTCCTCATTTTTAGATCCTGGTTGCGAAGTGAACATGAAAAAAGCCCAGAGTTAGCTGGGCTTTTTTGCAGGCGAAATGACAATGATTAAGCGGGCCTGGCCAAGCCCAATTTTTCAATGATGACTCTTTCTTTCTGATAATTGTCACGTGCAAACTTGGCATAGTCCTCAGAGTTCATGTAAATCACCGATTGGTCAAACTTTTCAAAAGAGGCCAGTACTTGTGGATCTTCCAAAGTTTTCTTGAACGCATCATGGAGTTTGCGCGTGACGGCAGGGTCCATGCCCTTGGGGCCGCCAATGCCAAACGGAGAATCAGATACGGTGTCGTAGCCCAGTTCGGTGAGTGTGGGCACATTGGGCCAGCGTTTGGTTCGTTTGCTGCCGTAGGTGGCCAACAAGCGGCAAGTGCCAGCATCGACGTGCGGCGCCCAGCCCGTGGCGTCGCTGTGTGACATTACATGGCCGCCTAGCAAGGAAGCCATGCCATCGGCGTTACCCTTGAAAGGAATGTGTTGCAACTGAATGCCTGCTTTCATGGCGAATTCTTCCACGGCCAAGTGCGGCGTTGTACCGTTGCCTGTAGAGCCAAAAGTATATTTCCCGGGGTTGGCCTTGGCGTAATCTACCAAGTCTTTGATGGACTTGATGGGTGAGTCAGAGCGCACCACAATGCCAAAGGTGTAGCCAGTTAAGCAAGCAATAAAAGTAAAGTCTTGCAAAGGATTGAATTGCATTTTTTGCATGTGTGGCAAACGCAAAATACCAATGGTCAACTGGGACAGGGTGTAGCCATCGGGTTTGGCGCTCACCAATTCATTGGGGCCGAGCATACCGCTGGCACCGGCCTTGTTCTCAATCACCACTGGGCTACCCAAAATTCGGGTGGCACTTTCAGCCAAGGCGCGCATCACGCCGTCGGTGGATCCACCCGCAGGCCAAGGGCAAATCAGCTTAATGGGTCTTGAAGGGAAATTGCTTTGTGCCATGGCAGGCATTGCAATGCTGACGGCACCCGCCAAGCTGGCTTGAAGAACGTCGCGTCTGTTTAAATCAATTGTCATTTGAAAAATCCAAAAATACTTGTTGAAAGGATGTGTTGGGGTGAGCGCTGATTATTCGGCTTTGGCGCCAGAATCTTTGACCACTTTGGCCCACTTCACAATTTCAGTTGCTTGGTATTTGGCCAGTTCATCGGGGGATGAGAGAACAGCTTCTAGCCCTAATGTTTTCATGCGCTCTGCCACTTCAGGCAATTTGAAAACACGCAACACTTCTGCATTCAATCTGTCAATGACAGGCTTAGGCGTGTTGGCAGGGGCAAACATGGCAAACCAGGTGATGGCTTCAAAGCCGGGCAATGTTTCAGCAACGGTGGGCACATCGGGCGCAGCGGCAGAGCGCTTGGCCGTAGTTTGCGCAATTGCCCGAATCTTGCCTTCTTTGGCCAAAGGCAAGGCAGAGGGCATGTTGTCAAACACCAATTGAACACTGCCACCTAACAAGTCAGGTACGTAAAACTGACGACCTTTGTAGGGCACGTGCGTCATGCTGGTGCCAGTCAATGACTTGAACAATTCACCCGACATGTGAACCGAGGTGCCAATGCCTGGTGAGGCATAGGAGAGTTTGTTTGGATTGGCCTTCATGTAGGCAATGAGCTCGTTCACGGTTTTCACAGGCAAGTCGTTGTTGACCACCAGCAAATTGGGGGCGGAAGCAATGAGGGAGATCGGAGTGAAGTTTTTCACCATGTCGTAGGGCATTTTTTCGTACAACGCGCCATTGATGGAATGTGTTCCAACGGTGCCCATGACCAGGGTGTAGCCATCGCCAGCCGACTTGGCTACCACGTCGCTGCCAATGTTGCCGCCTGCGCCGGGTCTGTTGTCAACCACAATGGGCTGTCCAAGTTGTGATTTCTCGCTGAACAAACGGGCCAGAATGTCGGGAGCGCCCCCTGTGGGGAAGGTCACAACCAAACGAATGGGCTTGTTGGGGTAGGCCTGCGCCATGGCGCTTGAACTTGCGAGAAGTCCAAAGCCCATCGTACTGGCCAAGCTGACTGCTCCGATGAGGCTGATGCCAAAACGGCGGGTTGACTTTGCGAGGTGTTTAGAAAACTGCACAGCATGACTCCTATTTGTGATTTTGTCGTTACACACTTTAGAGTGCAGACAAAAGCTGGGGGAGGGTGAAAACCCCTGTAAAGCGCGTAATTTGGCACCTAGGCGTCAGTCTGGGTCTAAGGAAGCGCTCCATCGGTCGTTCCACCCCACCTGCTTGGCTTTTTCTAAATCACGGCGATTTCTTTTGGTGGGGCGGCCCTGTTCAATGCTCAGGGCGGGTTCTCTGGACAGACGCTTTTGAACGCTGATTTTGTCTCTGAGTTCGAGGCTGTCATTCGTTTCTTCGTACAAAGCTTGGGCTATTGGCGCTGGCCCACGTTGGTCGCTAATGCCTAAAACCTTGACTGTTCGTGTGATGTCGCCTTGCCTGGCTTTGACGGTGTCGCCCACTTTGACTTCTCTAGAGGCCTTGACGGTTTGGTCATTGACTGCCACGCGTCCTTTGCCTATTTCATCTGTGGCCAGGGACCTTGTTTTGTAAAAACGGGCAGCCCAAAGCCATTTATCGATTCTGATTTTGTCCATATGGAGCTTATTTTGAAGTGATTTTGTAGCTTCTTTGTCAATTGAACACTGTTTTTTTAGCCAGTTAAACCCTAGGGGGTTCCCCAAGATCAGGCCTGTGGTTATAATTCCAAGGCTTTGCCAAGCGGGAGACCGCCGCACAAGATCGCACGCAGCAGTTGATTCCAAACCGCTTGCGCAAGTTATAAAACATCGCCTTATTGGTTGAAGCTGCTTAGCTGCTTTGATTCAGAGACGAAAAAAAGGAAGAAAAAATGATTGCATCCTCTATCAAGGCTGAGGTCGTCAAGGCCAATGCTCGCGCTGCCAATGACACGGGTAGCCCCGAAGTCCAGGTGGCTTTGCTCACAGCTCGTATCAACGAGTTGACACCCCATTTCAAAACACACGCCAAAGACCATCACGGTCGCCGCGGTTTGTTGCGCATGGTTAGCCGTCGTCGTAAATTGTTGGACTACTTGCGGTCCAAAGACGCTAACCGCTACGTTGCTCTGATCGCCAAACTTGGTCTGCGCAAATAAGCGTATCGAAAGATGACAAGCGCCTGAGTTAGCCCGCTAGCTCAGGCGTTTTCTACTTTAAGTTTTCTAAAAAGACGTTTTCAGACCGAACCCGCGCTGTGTCATTCCATCAATCATTTGTGTTTCAACACAGATCATTCATGGAATGGCATCGAGTTCAGACTGTCAATATCTAGGCTTTTCAGTGCAGCCGTTTGCACTGTGATTTTCTGGAGTGAATCAACATGTCGATTTTCAACAAAGTGACAAAAACTTTTCAATGGGGCCAACACAAGGTCATCATGGAAACTGGCGAAATTGCTCGCCAAGCATCCGGCGCTGTGCTGGTTAACATTGAAGACACCGTGGTCTTGGCCACAGTGGTGGCTTCTAAAATTTCCAAAGCAGGTCAAGACTTTTTCCCATTGACCGTGGACTACATTGAGAAAGCTTATGCAGCGGGCAAAATCCCCGGCAGCTTTTTCAAACGCGAAGCCAAGCCCAGCGAATTGGAAACACTCACCAGTCGCCTGATTGACCGTCCTATACGCCCTCTGTTTCCAGAAGGTTTCTACAACGATGTGCACGTCGTAGTTCACACCGTTTCTTTGAACCCTGAAGTCGATGCCGACATCGCAGCCCTCATTGCCGTTAGCGCCGCATTGTCTATTTCTGGCGTGCCTTTCAATGGCCCCATCGGCGCAGCGCGCGTGGGTTACATCAATGGAGAATACATCTTGAACCCAGGACAAACACAACGCAAAGACAGCCAAATGGATCTGATTGTGGCGGGCACCGAAGCCGCTGTCTTGATGGTGGAATCTGAAGCTCAGCAGTTGTCAGAAGAAATCATGTTGGGCGCTGTGGTGTTTGGTCACGAGCAGGGCAACATTGCCGTGAATGCCATTCATGAATTGGTGCGCGATGCAGGCAAACCCGCTTGGGATTGGGCTGCGCCTGCCAAGGATGAAGCTTTGATTGCCAAAGTGAATGCGCATGCAGAAGAAAAACTGCGCACAGCTTATCAAATTCGCAACAAACAAAACCGCACACACGCTTGCCGCGAAACATACGCTGCCACCATGGCTGCTTTGAAGGCTGAGGGCGTCGAGTTTGACAGCGTCAAAGTCGAAGGCATGTTGTTTGACATCGAAGCCAACATTGTGCGCAGCCAAATTTTGGCAGGCGAGCCCCGCATTGACGGCCGCGATACACGTACTGTTCGCCCTATTGAAATTCGCAACTCTGTGTTGCCACGCACACACGGCTCAAGCTTGTTCACACGCGGTGAAACACAAGCCTTGGTCATCGCAACATTGGGTACAGAGCGCGATGCACAACGCATTGACGCCTTGGCCGGTGATTACGAAGACCGCTTCATGCTGCACTACAACATGCCTCCCTTTGCCACTGGTGAAGTGGGCCGCATGGGTTCTACAAAGCGTCGCGAAATTGGTCACGGCCGTTTGGCCAAGCGTGCTTTGGCCGCTGTGTTGCCTACCAAAGAAGAATTCCCTTACACCATGCGTGTAGTGTCTGAAATTACTGAATCCAATGGTTCTTCTTCCATGGCTTCTGTGTGTGGTGGCTGTTTGGCCCTCATGGACGCCGGTGTGCCCATGAAAGCCCACGTGGCCGGTATTGCCATGGGTCTGATTAAAGATGCCAGCCGCTTTGCGGTTTTGACCGACATCTTGGGCGACGAAGATCATTTAGGCGACATGGACTTTAAAGTGGCCGGTACCACCAACGGTGTCACAGCTTTGCAAATGGACATCAAAATCCAAGGCATTACCAAAGAGATCATGCAAGTGGCATTGGCACAGGCCAAAGAAGCGCGCATGCACATCTTGGGCAAGATGCAAGACGCCATGAGCGAAGCCAAAACAGAAGTGTCTAACTTCGCGCCCAAGCTCTTCACCATGAAAATCAATCCCGAGAAAATTCGCGATGTGATCGGTAAAGGCGGCGCTACCATTCGTGCGCTCACCGAAGAAACTGGCACCCAAATCAACATCAATGAAGACGGCACGATTACCATCGCGGCCACTGATGGTGCCAAGGCTGATGAGGCCAAGCGCCGTATTGAGCAAATCACCGCAGAAGTTGAAATCGGCAAGGTCTATGAAGGCCCAGTCACTAAGTTACTCGACTTCGGTGCTTTGATTAATTTGTTGCCTGGCAAAGATGGCTTGTTGCACATCAGTCAAATTGCACATGAGCGCGTTGAAAAAGTCTCTGACTATTTGCAAGAAGGTCAGATCGTCAAAGTCAAAGTGCTCGAGACCGACGAAAAAGGCCGCGTGAAGTTGTCCATGAAAGCCTTGATCGATCGTCCTGCTGCGCCTTCGCAGGCAGAGTGATTGAAGACAAAGCCTTGAAGCATTGACCATGAAGAAAAAGCTCATTGCGGGTAACTGGAAGATGAATGGCAGTTTGTCTGCCAACGTCTCTTTGTTGCAAGCGGTGTTGGACGGCAGCCAGGGCATGAATTGCCAGGCTGCTGTTTGTGTGCCTGCTGCCTATTTGGCGCAGGTTCAGTCCATGCTTTCGGGTCAATCTCTCATTGCCTTGGGTTCGCAAGATGTGTCTGCGCAAGAGGTGGGGGCCTACACAGGCGAAATCTCTGCGGGCATGTTGAAAGATTTTGCGGTGCGCTATGTCATCGTAGGTCATTCAGAGCGTCGCCAACACCATGCGGAATCGAATGCCACCGTGGCAGACAAAGCGCAGCGCGCCTTGTCTGCCGGCATCACGCCCATTGTGTGTGTGGGCGAAACTTTGGCCGATCGAGAAGCAGGGCTAACCGAAGAAGTCGTCAAGCGGCAGCTGGCCGCTGTCATCCAAGTCAATGGCCATTGCATCAGCGAAATTGTGGTGGCGTATGAGCCCGTGTGGGCCATTGGCACAGGTCGCACAGCTTCCCCAGACCAAGCGCAAGAAGTGCACGCCGTGTTGCGTTCGCAACTGAAAGCGGCAACATCGCACTCAGACCGTATTTCTATTTTGTATGGTGGCAGTATGAATGCCGCCAACGCCGCGCAGTTGCTGGCGCAAACCGACATTGATGGTGGCTTAATTGGTGGCGCAGCCCTCAAAGCGGCCGATTTTTTGGCCATCATGGCTGCTGGTTCAACAACCGCCTAGAGCGGCCTGAACTTTTGACACAAGATATTTTGATTTGGAGCGAAGTATGAATGCAATGATCACCGTAATTTTGGCTGTACAGATGTTGTCGGCCTTGGCCATGATTGGATTGATCTTGGTGCAACATGGCAAAGGTGCTGACATGGGTGCGGCCTTTGGCAGTGGCAACTCTGGCAGCTTGTTTGGTGCAACTGGCGGAGCCAATTTCTTGTCGCGCACCACAGCAGTTCTGGCGGCTGTATTTTTTGTGACCACCTTAATGCTGGCTTACTTTGGCAATCTGCCTGCTTCTTCTTCAAACAGCGTGTTGGAAGGTAGTTCTGTTCTAGTGCCTACTTCTAAGCCAGCGCCTGTAGACAATAGCACGGCCTCGCAAATTCCTGGTAACACGCCTGTCACACCTGCTGCGCCTGCAATTTCAAAGTAAGAAATCTCGCGTGCATTAACTTCTTGATGCGCGACAGAAATTTCGGTGTTTACCCTGCAAGATTGCCCCTGTTTAGGGGTAAACTACGAGCTGTTCTAAGCGCCAATAATCCACTCGTGGATGCCTCATGCCATTGGAACAAATAACCGCCGTCGTGGTGAAATTGGTAGACACGCTATCTTGAGGGGGTAGTGGCGAAAGCTGTGCGAGTTCGAGTCTCGCCGACGGCACCAACAAAGAGGCGCTGAATGTTTGCATTCGGCGTCTCCCCATTGATTTGAAGTTCATGATCAACCTCGACCAATACCTTCCTATCTTGTTGTTCATCTTGGTGGGTGTCGCCATTGGCGTCATTCCTCAGGTTCTGGGTTATATCCTCGGCCCCAATCGCCCAGACGCGGCCAAAAATTCTCCTTACGAATGCGGCTTCGAAGCTTTCGAAGATGCGCGCATGAAATTTGACGTTCGCTATTACTTGGTAGCGATCTTGTTCATTTTGTTTGACCTCGAAATTGCGTTTCTCTTCCCTTGGGCTGTAGCTCTTAAAGAAGTAGGTATCGCAGGCTTCGTGGGTGTCCTTATTTTCCTGAGTATTCTGGTCGTCGGTTTTGTTTACGAATGGAAAAAGGGCGCGCTTGATTGGGAGTAATTCCCAAATTGGCCCCTTGGAAAAATTTTGAATCGAATAGCTGCTTCAACAAGGATGTGAACAATGATTGAAGGCGTAATGAAAGAAGGCTTCATCACCACGAGTTACGACTCTGTGGTGAATTGGGCCAAGACAGGTTCTTTGTGGCCCATGACTTTTGGCTTGGCTTGCTGTGCGGTAGAAATGATGCATGCAGCCACAGCGCGTTATGACTTGGCTCGATTTGGTGCAGAAGTTTTCCGTGCCAGTCCCCGTCAAAGTGATTTGATGATTGTTGCCGGTACCCTGACCAACAAAATGGCACCTGCTTTGCGCAAAGTTTATGACCAAATGTCAGAGCCTCGATGGGTTATTTCCATGGGCTCTTGTGCCAATGGTGGCGGTTATTACCACTACAGCTATTCCGTAGTTCGTGGGTGCGATCGCATTGTGCCGGTTGATGTGTATGTGCCGGGTTGTCCGCCAACTGCCGAAGCTTTGATCTACGGCATCATCCAGTTGCAGCAAAAAATTCGGCGTACCAACACCATCGCTCGGGTTTGAAAGAATCAACATGACTTTTTCTATTCACCCAGAGCAACTCCAGCAAAACCTCATACAAGTTTTGGGTGCGCAAGTTTCTGAAGTTTCAGTGGCTTTGAACGAGGTCACTGTCAAAGTGCCTTCCATCCATTACTTGAGCGTTATGCAAACATTGCGTGATTCGCCCGTTTGCAATTTTGAGCAACTCATCGATTTGTGTGGCATGGACTACTCTACCTATGCTGATGTCGGCACTGAAGGCCCCCGTTTTGGGGTTGTCGTTCACTTGTTGTCAGTCAGCCTGAATCAGCGAGTCCGTGTCATGGTGCTTTGCCCCCATGATGACTTGCCATTGGTTGACTCGGTCAATGCCTTGTGGAATTCAGCCAACTGGTACGAGCGTGAAGCCTTTGACCTGTATGGCATTGTGTTTGAGGGTCACCAAGATTTGCGCCGAATTCTCACCGATTACGGATTCATTGGTCATCCTTTCAGAAAAGATTTCCCTGTCTCGGGCCATGTCGAAATGCGTTACGACGCTGAACGAGCCCGCGTGATTTACGAACCTGTCTCTATTGAGCCTCGTGAAATCACGCCCCGGATCATCCGCGAAGAAAAATACGGAGGTCTGCACTAAGCGCTTCAGCGTTGGTGTCTATCAACATGGCAGAAATTAAAAACTACACACTGAACTTTGGTCCGCAACACCCTGCGGCTCATGGTGTTCTGCGATTGGTGCTAGAGCTTGATGGTGAAGTTGTGCAACGCGCCGACCCTCACATTGGCCTCTTGCACCGCGCTACTGAAAAGTTGGCTGAAACCAAAACTTATATTCAATCCTTGCCCTACATGGACCGCTTAGACTACGTGTCCATGATGTGCAACGAGCATGCCTACTGCTTGGCCATTGAAAAGTTGCTCGGGCTCGAGGTGCCAAAGCGTGCTCAGTACATCCGCGTCATGTTCTCCGAAATTACCCGACTGCTCAATCACCTCATGTGGTTGGGCTCTCACGCCAACGACTGTGGCAGCTCGACTGTCTTAGTCTATGCATTCCGTGAGCGCGAAGACTTGTTTGACATGTACGAGGCTGTTTCGGGTGCTCGAATGCACGCAGCTTATTTCCGCCCTGGCGGTGTCTACCGCGACTTGCCAGAAACCATGGCGCAGTACCAAGTCAATAAAATTCGCAATACCCAAGCCATTGCAGAAATGAACGTCAATCGGCAGGGCTCTTTGCTTGACTTCATTGAAGACTTTACAAATCGCTTCCCGCATTGCATTGATGAGTACGAAACCTTGCTCACCAACAACCGCATTTGGAAGCAACGCACCGTGGGCGTGGGTGTTGTCACGCCCGAGCGTGCGTTGAATTTGGGCATGACAGGCCCCATGTTGCGCGGCTCTGGCGTTGCTTGGGATTTGCGCAAAACCCAGCCTTACGAGGTTTACTCTGAAGTTGAGTTTGATGTGCCAGTTGGTAAAACGGGTGACAGCTACGATCGCTACTTGGTGCGCATGCAAGAAATGCGCGAATCCAATCGCATCATTCAGCAATGCATTAAGTGGCTGCGCGCCAACCCGGGCCCTGTCATTACCGACAACCACAAAATTGCGCCGCCATCGCGCGAAGCCATGAAGACCAACATGGAAGGTTTGATTCACCATTTCAAACTGTTCACAGAAGGTTTCCATGTACCCGAAGGTCAGGCCTATGCCGCTGTTGAGCATCCCAAAGGTGAGTTTGGTATTTATCTCGTCAGCGATGGTGCCAACAAGCCTTACCGCTTAAAAATCCGCGCCCCGGGCTATGCCCACCTGGCGACCCTTGATGAAATGGCCCGTGGCCACATGTTGGCCGACGCAGTGGCCATCATTGGAACCATGGACATTGTGTTTGGAGAGATTGACCGATGATCTCTAATGAGACCAAAGCCCGCTTCGCTCGCGAAGTGGCCAAATTTCCTGCCGATCAAAAGCAATCAGCTGTCATGGCTTGCTTAGCCATCGTGCAGCAAGAGCTCGGGTGGGTCAGCGCCGAGAGCGAAAAAGTTGTGGCTGACTACTTGGGCATGGCGCCCATGGCTGTGCACGAAGTCACTACTTTTTACAACATGTACAACCAGCAAAAATTGGGCAAGTACAAGCTGAACGTTTGTAACAATTTGCCTTGCCAGTTGCATGGTGGCCAGCAAGCGCTAGTTCATTTGCAAAAGCGTTTAGGCATTCAAGTGGGTGAAACGACTGCCGATGGCCTGTTCACTTTGCAGCCCAGTGAATGCCAAGGTGCATGCGCCGATGCGCCTGTGTTGTTGGTCAACGACCGCACCATGTGCAGCTTCATGAACAACGAAAAGCTCGACATGTTGATCGATACTTTGCAAAAATCTGGAGGCGCAGCATGAGCGCTGATCTGAATCAATTGTTGTCGCGCTTTGCGGCCTCTGGCTTGGAATCTTCATTCCACGAGCGTCACATCAACCCGCAAATCATGTCGGGTTTGAATGGCCACAACTGGAGCCTGAAAGATTACGAAGCGCGCGGTGGCTACCAAGCTTTGCGCAAAATTTTGGGTCAAGATGGCGGTGAAGGTTTGACACAAGACCAAGTCATTGCCACGGTTAAAGAATCTGCTTTGCGTGGCCGAGGCGGCGCTGGTTTTCCCACCGGGCTGAAGTGGAGCTTCATGCCCCGTCAGTTCCCAGGTCAAAAGTATTTGGTTTGCAATTCTGACGAAGGCGAGCCCGGTACTTGCAAAGACCGCGACATCATGCAATTCAATCCGCACATCGTGATTGAAGGTATGGCCATTGCCGCTTATGCCATGGGCATCAATGTGGGTTACAACTACATTCATGGCGAAATTTTCCAAACCTACGAACGCTTTGAAGCAGCCCTAGAAGAGGCACGCGCAGCAGGCTTCTTGGGTGACAAGATCATGGGCAGCAACTTCAACTTTCAGTTGCACGCTACGCATGGATTTGGTGCTTACATCTGCGGTGAAGAAACGGCGTTGCTTGAATCCTTGGAAGGCAAAAAAGGCCAACCCCGCTTCAAGCCACCATTTCCCGCAAGTTTCGGTTTGTACGGCAAGCCCACCACCATCAACAACACCGAGACCTTTGCAGCCGTACCCTGGATCATTCGCAATGGGGGTCAGGCTTATTTGGAGTGTGGCAAACCCAATAATGGCGGCACCAAGATTTTCTCCATCAGCGGCGATGTTGAGCGTCCCGGTAACTATGAAATTCCATTGGGCACCTCGTTCCCCAAGCTCTTGGAGTTGGCTGGTGGCATGCGCGGTGGTCGCTCCTTGAAAGCGGTCATTCCTGGCGGTTCTTCAGCGCCCGTGTTGCCCGCCAACATCATGATGGACATCACCATGGACTATGACTCGATTGCCAAAGCCGGCTCCATGCTGGGATCTGGTGCAGTCATTGTCATGGACGACACGCGTTGCATGGTCAAGTCTTTGCAACGTTTGTCTTATTTCTACTCCCATGAATCATGTGGCCAATGCACACCTTGCCGTGAAGGCACGGGTTGGTTGTGGCGCATGGTTGACAGAATTGAAAATGGCCAAGGCCGCGCAAGCGACCTCGACCTCTTGAACTCGGTGGCAGACAACATTCAAGGTCGCACCATTTGCGCTTTGGGTGATGCCGCCGCCATGCCTGTGCGCGGAATGATCAAACATTTCCGTCACGAATTTGAGTACCACGTTGAGCACAAGACCTGCATGGTCCCCGCTTACGTTTGAGACGGCAGAACAACCATGGTTGAAATTGAACTAGACGGTCAAAAAGTTGAGGTCCTTGAGGGCAGCATGGTCATGCATGCCGCTGAAAAGGCCGGCACTTACATTCCTCACTTCTGCTACCACAAGAAATTGAGCATAGCGGCCAACTGCCGCATGTGTTTGGTCGATGTTGAAAAGGCGCCCAAGCCGATGCCTGCATGTGCGACACCTGTGACGCAAGGCATGATTGTTCGCACCAAGTCAGACAAAGCCATCAAGGCGCAGCAGTCGGTCATGGAATTCTTGCTCATCAATCACCCGCTTGATTGCCCCATTTGCGATCAAGGCGGTGAGTGCCAATTGCAAGATTTGGCCGTGGGTTATGGCGGTTCGGGTTCACGTTACGAAGAAGAAAAACGAGTGGTGTTCCACAAAGATGTGGGCCCCCTCGTCAGCATGCAAGAGATGAGCCGTTGCATTCACTGCACACGTTGCGTTCGCTTTGGCCAAGAGGTGGCCGGTGTCATGGAGTTGGGCATGTCACACCGCGGCGAGCACGCCGAAATTGAAACCTTCGTAGGCCAATCGGTTGACTCTGAGCTGTCAGGCAACATGATTGACATTTGTCCCGTAGGCGCTTTAACCAGCAAACCATTCCGATACAGCGCTCGCACTTGGGAGTTGTCTCGCCGCAAATCGATTGCACCGCACGATTCATCGGGTGCCAACTTGGTGGTCCAAGTTAAAAACAACGAAGTGCTCCGTGTAGTGCCTTTGGAAAACGAAGAAGTCAATGAGTGCTGGATTGCCGACCGCGATCGTTTCTCTTACGAAGCTTTGAACAGTTCAGACCGTCTGCGCGCGCCCATGATCAAGCAGGGTGGTGAGTGGAAAGAAGTTGATTGGCAAACTGCCTTGGAATATGTGGCCAATGGCCTGAATCAAATCAGCAAAGACCATGGTGCAAGCAGCATTGGTGCTTTGGTCAGCCCACACAGCACACTGGAGGAACTCCACTTGGCCAGCACTTTGGTGCGTTCATTGGGCTCTGACAACATCGATTACCGATTGCGCAATGCAGAGTTTGCCAAAGCCGAAGGCGTACGTTATTTGGGTACCTCCATTGCCAGCCTGACACAACTCCAACGTGTGTTGGTCGTTGGCAGCAATTTGCGCAAAGACCATCCCTTGTTTGCGCAGCGCATTCGCCAAGCGCAACGCAATGGCGCTCAGGTCAATGCCATCACCTCCAAGGCATTGTTCAATGCAGCCGATGCGTGGGCCATGCCAGTGGCGCATGCCGATGTGCAAGAGGCCAGTGCCTGGGCGCAAAGCTTGGCCAATGTGGCCGCGGCAGTTGCGGCAGAGAAGGGCGTGTCTGCGCCTGCTCAAGGTCAATCAACGCCGGAGGCACAAGCCATTGCCAAGTCACTCTTGGGCGGCGAACGCAAAGCTGTTTTGTTGGGCAATGCAGCAGCACACCACGCCAATGCGTCTAGCTTGCTTAGCTTGGCTAAGTGGATTGCCGACCAAACTGGCGCAACTTATGGCTATCTCACAGAAGCTGCCAACACAGTGGGCGCACAGTGGGCCAAAGCAGAGCCACAGACGGGTGGCTTGAATGCAGCGCAAATGCTGGCGGGTGGTTTGAAAGCGGTTTTGCTACTTAACACCGAGCCTGTTGAAGATGCTGCTGCAGGCGCCAAAGCTGTGGCTGCCTTGGCCGCCATGCAAATGGTTGTCACACTCAGCCCTTTCAAAACCAACATGTCTTTCTCAGACGTCTTGTTGCCCATTGCACCGTTTACAGAAACATCTGGCAGTTTCGTCAATGCAGAAGGACGTTTGCAGAGCTTCCATGCGGTGGTCAAGCCCTTGGCCGAAACCCGTCCGGCCTGGAAGGTGTTGCGCGTTTTGGCTAACATGCTGGGCTTGCCCCAGTTGGCTTTCGAAACTTCGCAAGATGTGTTGAAACAAATTGCCGATACGCCTTTGAATTTGAGCAACGAATGCAGTTCTGAAGTGCGCTTGGCTGGCAATTCCGACGCGCCTTGCGTGGCTTCTATTTATCAACTCGACAGCCTGGTTCGCCGCGCACCGTCCTTGCAACTGACAGCAGATGCCCGAAATGCCAAGACGCTTGCTGAAGGAGTGCACGCATGATCGACGCTCTTTACAACGGCGGCCTTAACGCCATTTCAGAAACATGGTGGGCTACTTTGGTGTGGCCCGTCTTGTGGATCCTGCTGAAGATTGTGTGTGTCTTGTTGCCGCTTTTGTTGTCTGTGGCGTACCTCACTTTATGGGAACGCAAACTGCTGGGTTTCATGCAGGTTCGCATAGGCCCCAACCGCGTCGGCCCGTTTGGTTTGTTGCAACCCTTTGCCGATGCCATCAAACTGCTCACCAAAGAACTGATCAACCCCTCGGCTGCTAGCCTGGGCTTGTTCCGGCTTGGCCCCATCATGGCCATCATGCCGGCCTTGGCCGCTTGGGTGGCCATTCCCTTTGGACCCGAAGTGGCGCTCACCAACATCAACGCAGGCTTGTTGTTGGTCATGGCCATCACCTCCATTGAGGTTTACGGTGTGATCATTGCGGGCTGGGCCTCAAATTCAAAGTACGCCTTCTTGGGTGCATTGCGCGCCTCTGCGCAAATGGTCAGCTACGAAATTGCCATGGGCTTTTGCTTTGTGGTGGTCATCATGGTCACTGGCAGCATGAACCTGACTGAAATTGTGTTGCTTCAGGGCAAAGGCGAAATGGCCAGCATGGGCCTGAACTTTTTGTCATGGAACTGGTTGCCTTTGTTTCCGATCTTCATGGTCTACCTTATTTCAGGTGTGGCTGAAACCAACCGCCACCCCTTTGACGTGGTGGAAGGTGAAGCCGAAATTGTGGCGGGCCACATGGTGGAGTACTCTGGTATGGGCTTTGCCATCTTCTTCTTGGCCGAATACGCCAGCATGTGGCTGGTGTCCATCTTGGCTGTGATCATGTTCTTGGGCGGCTGGATGTCACCCATCGACAGTGCTTTGTTCAACTTCATTCCTGGTTGGATTTGGTTGGGCATCAAAACCTTCCTCGTGGTGTCTATGTTCATTTGGATTCGCGCCACTTTCCCGCGCTTCCGTTATGACCAGATCATGCGTTTGGGTTGGAAGATTTTCATTCCAGTCACTTTGGTGTGGCTGTTGATTGTGGGCGCGTGGTTGCACTCGCCTTGGAACATTTGGAAATAACCGGGTTAAGACATGTCTACAGTGGCTGTATCCAATTTTTCGCTCAAAGACTTTCTCAAGAGCTTCATGCTGTTTGAGTTGGTCAAGGGCATGGCCTTGACGGGGCGTTATGCTTTCCGTCGCAAGGTCACCCTGCAATTCCCCGAAGAGAAGACACCGTTGTCTCCTCGCTTCAGGGGCTTACACGCTTTGCGCCGCTATGAAAACGGCGAAGAGCGTTGCATTGCTTGCAAATTGTGTGAGGCTGTTTGCCCAGCAATGGCCATCACCATTGAATCTGAAGTTCGAACGGATGGCTCGCGCAGAACCACGCGCTATGACATCGATTTAACCAAGTGCATCTTCTGCGGTTTCTGCGAAGAAAGCTGCCCTGTCGATTCCATTGTCGAAACTTCTATTTTGGAATACCACGGCGAGAAGCGTGGCGATTTGCACTACACCAAAGAAATGCTCTTGGCTGTCGGTGATCGCTATGAAAAAGACATTGCGCAGGCCAGAGCGGCCGATGCCAAATACCGTTGACCAGTTGATTTACAAAAACTAACAAGCGACAACCCATGGACGTCAAAACTGGTTTCTTTTATCTCTTCTCGGTGGTGCTTCTGTTTGCATCATTCCGAGTCGTGACTGCGCGCAACCCAGTTCATGCTGTGTTGTTTCTGATGCTGGCTTTCTCCCAGGCTTCGGGCCTGTGGTTGCTGCTCCAAGCTGAGTTCTTGGCCATGGTCTTGGTCTTGGTTTACTTGGGTGCCGTGATGGTGCTATTTTTGTTTGTGGTCATGATGCTTGACCTTAACTTAGACACTTTGCGCCAAGGCTTCTGGAAACACTTTCCCTTGGCTGCTTCTTTGGGCGCCCTCATTGCCCTTGAAATGGCGGCCGTGCTGATGAGTGGTTTTAGAACTTCTGAGGCGCCTAAGGTGGCTGTTGATGTGGGTCAAATTGGACCGCAAATTTCTAACACCAAGGCCTTGGGTATCTTGCTTTACACCGAATACCTCATGCCCATTCAAGTGGCAGCGGCTATTTTGTTGGTGGCCATGATTGCAGCCATTGCACTCACGCTGCGTGAGCGCAAAGACAGCAAAGCCATCAGCGCCTCCGAGCAAGTGAATGTCCGTGCTAACGATCGTTTGGTCGTTGTGAAAATGGATGCTGTGAAAGTAGGGGAGGCGCCTAAAGCGACAGAAGTGCCTGCTGATGCTGATGCCCCCAAGGAGACCAAACAATGACGTTGACACTTGGACACTTTTTGTCGTTGGGCGCTATGTTGTTTGCCCTCTCGGTCATTGGTATCTTTTTAAACCGTAAGAATTTGATTGTGTTGTTGATGGCCATTGAGCTGATGCTCTTGGCTGTCAATATGAATTTTGTGGCTTTCTCTCACTATTTGGGTGACATGCACGGACAAGTTTTCGTGTTCTTCATCTTGACAGTGGCAGCCGCCGAGTCCGCCATCGGTTTGGCCATTTTGGTGCTTTTATTCCGTAACATGAACAGCATCAATGTGGATGAACTTGATTCGCTCAAGGGTTAAGAGGTTAAAAAAACATGAGCCAAACCCTCAACGCAACGACGCTGCTTGCAGTGCCTATGGCCCCCTTGGTGGGCGCTATATTGGCGGGCATTTTAGGGACACAATTTGGTGGCAACTGGATCGGTCGCCGCCTCACACACACGCTCACTATTTTGGGCGTGCTCATTGCATTTATTTTGTCAGCCTCTATTTTGAAAAGTGTGGCCATCGATGGCGCGCGCTTCAACGAAACTCTTTACACCTGGATGACTGTGGGCGACCTCAAAATGGAGGTGGGTTTCATGGTCGATGGTCTGACCGCCATGATGATGTGCGTCGTCACCTTTGTGTCGCTCATGGTTCACATCTACACCATTGGCTACATGGATGAAGACGAAGGCTACAACCGTTTCTTTGCCTACATCTCTTTGTTCACTTTCTCCATGCTGATGCTTGTGATGAGCAACAACATGTTGCAGTTATTTTTTGGCTGGGAAGCTGTGGGCTTGGTGTCTTACCTGCTCATCGGTTTTTGGTACAACAAACCCACCGCCATTTTTGCCAACATGAAAGCCTTCTTGGTGAATCGAGTGGGTGACTTTGGCTTTATCTTGGGCATTGGCCTCATTGCCGCCTACACGGGCACCCTGAATTACACAGAAGCATTTGCCCAAGCTGCAGACCTCAGTGCCCTCACACTGCCTGGCACTTCGTGGATGTTGATCACGGTCATTTGTATTTGCTTGTTCATTGGTGCCATGGGCAAGTCAGCACAGTTTCCTTTGCATGTGTGGCTGCCAGACTCCATGGAAGGCCCCACACCCATCTCAGCCTTGATTCACGCAGCCACCATGGTCACTGCAGGTATTTTCATGGTGGCCCGCATGTCACCTTTGTTCGAGTTGTCTGAAACTGCCTTGAACTTCATGATGATCATTGGTGCCATCACGGCCTTGTTCATGGGCTTCTTGGGCATCATCCAAAATGACATCAAGCGGGTGGTGGCTTATTCCACCTTGTCTCAATTAGGCTACATGACAGTGGCATTGGGTGCATCTGCCTATTCTGTGGCTGTGTTTCACCTCATGACCCACGCCTTCTTCAAAGCCCTGCTGTTCTTAGGTGCCGGCTCGGTCATTATGGGCATGCACCACAACCAAGACATTCGTTACATGGGCGCCGTGCGCAAGTACATGCCCATCACTTGGATCACTTCCTTGCTGGGTTCTTTGGCTTTAATCGGCACGCCTTTATTCTCAGGTTTCTACTCCAAAGACAGCATCATTGAAGCTGTTCATGGAAGCAACTTGGCTGCTGCTGGCTTTGCCAACTTTGCAGTGTTGGCTGGCGTATTTGTCACGGCCTTCTATTCTTTCCGCATGTACTTCTTGGTGTTCCATGGCAAAGAACGCTACGGCCAGAACCCCGATGCACACCATGGCGATCACCACGATGACCATGAAAGTCACAGCCCTCATGAGTCGCCTTGGGTGGTCACCGTGCCTCTGATTTTGTTGGCCATTCCGTCGGTGGTCATTGGTTTCATGACCATCCAACCCATGCTGTTTGGCGAGTTCCTCAAAGATGCCATCTTCATCGATGCTGAAAAGCACGCTGGCATGAAAACATTGGCTGATGCCTTCTATGGCCCTGTGGCCATGGCTTTGCACGCAGTCAGCACAGCACCGTTTTGGCTTGCTTTGGCGGGTGTGGTTGTGGCTTGGTACATGTACTTGATCAACCCTGCCGTGCCTGCTGCCATTGGCCGTGCCTTGCGTCCCTTGGTGGTTCTGCTTGAGAACAAGTACTACATGGACTGGATCAATGAAAACATTTTGGCGCGCGGTGCACGTGCCTTGGGCAATGGTCTGTGGAAAGTCGGCGATCGCACCTTGATCGACGGTTGGCTTGTGAATGGCTCTTGGAAGTTGGTGGGCATGGTCTCTAACTGGACGCGCAAGTTGCAAACGGGTTATCTGTACCACTACGCCTTGGTCATGATCTTGGGTATCTTTTTGCTCATGACGTACTTCGTCTGGCTCAACAAATAAGGATTTACAAAATGGGAATGTTGAGCCTTGCCATTTGGACGCCTATTGCGTTCGGCATTGTTTTATTGGCCTTGGGCCGTGATGAACAAGCGCAATCTGTGCGCTGGTTGTCGCTGGTCGGCGCCGTTGTCAGCTTTTTGGTCACGCTGCCTTTGTATGCGGGCTTCAAACTCGATACTGCTGACATGCAGTTTGTCGAAAAAGCCTCTTGGATTGAACGTTTCAATGTGAACTACCACTTGGGTGTGGACGGCATCTCTTTGTGGCTCATCATTCTGACGGCATTCATCAATGTGGTTGTGATCATTGCGGGTTGGGAAGTTATTACACGCAAAGTCAACCAATACATGGCCGCTTTCTTAATCCTGTCTGGGTTGATGATTGGCGTGTTCTCAGCCTTAGACGGCTTGTTGTTCTACGTATTCTTTGAAGCCACGCTAATTCCCATGTACTTGATCATTGGTATTTGGGGCGGTCCCAACAAGATCTATGCAGCCTTTAAGTTTTTCTTGTACACATTGTTGGGCTCTCTCCTGACCTTGATCGCATTGATCTTCTTGTACATCCAATCGGGCGGCAGTTTTGACATTGCAACTTGGCATGAACTCCCTTTGTCTGCCACAGCACAAAACTTTTTGTTCTTTGCATTCTTTGCGGCCTTTGCGGTCAAAGTGCCGATGTGGCCCGTTCATACTTGGTTGCCTGATGTGCACGTTGAAGCGCCTACAGGCGGCTCTGCTGTGCTGGCGGCCATCATGTTGAAGCTGGGCGCCTATGGTTTCTTGCGCTTTTCTATGCCTATTGCACCCGATGCAGCGCACGAATGGGGTACCTTCATGATTGTGTTGTCCTTGGTGGCCGTGATCTATGTAGGCTTGGTGGCCATGGTGCAGCAAGACATGAAAAAACTGGTGGCGTATTCATCTGTGGCGCACATGGGCTTCGTCACCTTGGGCTTCTTTATTTTCAACCCGCTGGGCGTGTCGGGTGGCTTGGTACAAATGATTGCCCACGGTTTTGTGTCGGCGGGTATGTTCTTGTCAATCGGCGTGCTCTATGACCGTGTTCACTCTCGAGAAATTTCAAGCTACGGCGGTGTGGTCAACACCATGCCCAAGTTTGCAGCTTTCGCATTGCTGTTCGCCATGGCCAACTGCGGTTTGCCAGGCACGGCAGGATTTGTGGGTGAGTGGATGGTCATTTTGGGCGCTGTCAAATTTGACTTCGTGGTGGGCATGTTGGCCGCCTCTGCCTTGATCTTTGGCGCTGCTTACACCCTTTGGATGTTCAAGCGCGTTTACTTGGGGCCTGTCACCAACGACGATGTAAAAGAACTCACAGACATCAATGCACGAGAGTTCACAGTCATGGCCTTGCTGGCCATTGCGGTGCTTTACATGGGCTTGTACCCTAAACCCTTCACCGATGTGATGGAAGTCTCTGTGGCCAATTTGTTGGAGCATGTCGCTGCTTCCAAATTGCCTTGATCGCTTGTGGTCAGCTGAAACTTTAAGATAGAGAGAATAGACATGATTGACTCAACCAGCTGGATGACGGTTTACCCGGAAATCGTGTTGCTGGTCATGGCCTGCGTCATTGCGCTGGTAGACCTGCTGGTCACCAGCCCTAAGCGCACTGTGACTTATGTTTTAAGTTTGGTGTCTCTCGGTGGCGTGGCACTGCTGCATGCCTTCTACGCCGATTCAGGTCACACGCTTTATGGCTTTGGTCGTTTGGTGGTCAGTGACCCGATGGGCCATTGGCTCAAGTGTTTCGCCACCGTCGCCGTCATGGTGACCTTGGTGTACGCAAGGCCTTACGCTGCCGATCGCGACATGTTGCGCGGTGGCGAAATTTTCAGCTTGTCTGTGTTTGCATTGCTGGGCATGAGTGTCATGATTTCAGGCCAAAACTTTTTGGTTTTGTATTTGGGACTTGAACTGCTAACTTTGTCTAGCTATGCCCTGGTGGCTTTGCGCCGCGACAACGCGCAGGCCACTGAAGCGGCCATGAAGTACTTCGTCTTGGGCGCCATGGCTTCTGGTTTCTTGTTGTATGGCATGTCCATGCTTTATGGTGCGACAGGCTCTTTGGACTTGGCGACTGTTTTCAAAGTCATTGCCAGCGGCCAAGTCAAACACCAAGTGTTGGTGTTTGGTTTGGTGTTTGTGGTGTCTGGTTTGGCATTCAAGCTGGGTGTGGTGCCTTTCCACATGTGGGTACCCGATGTTTACCAAGGCGCCCCAACAGCAGCTACTCTCATGATTGCGGGGGCGCCTAAGTTCGCGGCATTTGCCATCACCATTCGTTTGTTGGTAGAGGGCTTGTTGCCGATGGCCATCGATTGGCAGCAAATGTTGGCCCTCTTGGCCATTGCCTCATTGTTGGTGGGTAACTTGGCGGCCATTGCACAAACCAACCTCAAGCGCATGTTGGCTTATTCCACCATTGCCCAAATGGGTTTCGTGCTGATTGGTTTGATGTCTGGCGTGGTTAGTGGCAATGCGGCCATGGGAGCCAATGCCTACAGCTCGGCCATGTTCTATGTCGTAGGTTATGTCCTTACCACCTTGGCAACATTTGGCATCATCTTGTTGTTAGCCCGACAAGGTTTTGAGAGTGAAGAAATTACCGATCTGGCTGGCTTGAACAACCGCAGTCCTTTGTATGCGGGTGTCATGGCCATCTGCATGTTCTCCTTGGCAGGCATTCCACCTATGGTTGGCTTCTATGCCAAGTTGTCTGTCTTGCAGGCCTTGGTCGCATCTGGCCATACGGCTGACATTGCCTTGGCTGTTTTTGCGGTGTTCATGTCGCTCATCGGTGCTTTCTATTATTTGCGCGTTGTCAAGGTCATGTATTTTGATGAGGCTGTCACGGCCACTACCGTGACAGCTGGCGCAGATGTTCGCATTGTTTTGTCACTCAATGGCTTGTTGGTTTTGATTCTGGGCATTGTGCCCGGCGCCTTGATGTCACTGTGCGCACGATCAGTGTCCCAAATGTTGGCCAATTGAGCATGAACCATCGGGTGCAGGCACCTCTGATTGAAACCGAACTGTGGCTTCAAGTTTGTTTCAGTGGTGCTGAGAGGCTCGCATGAAAGTCCTTAATCTCCAGTGCGCAAGCATGCACACCTTCGAAGGCTGGTTTGGTTCAGAAGAAGACTACCAGTCGCAGCGTGAAAGGGGATTGGTGGCTTGCCCTCTGTGTGCGAACGCCGAGGTACGCAAATTGCCCTCGGCGCCCCGCTTGAATTTTGGCGCCACTGCACCTCAGCAGTTGAAGTCTGAAGCCTCTCATGAACATGACGATGCGGGTGGCCAAAGTGTTGACGCAGCGTCTCATTTGCCAGCCATCACAAATCCCCCAACTGACGCTGCTAATTTAAGCGATTTGCCTGTGGCGCATGCCAATCCTGAATCCATGCAACTCATGCAAGCAGCATGGATGAAAATGGTTAAACAGGTGATGGCCAATACCGAGGATGTCGGCAAAAACTTTGCTGAGGAAGCGCGAAAAATGCACTACGGTGAATCGGCAGAAAGAAATATTCGCGGCAATGCTTCATTTGAAGAAACACAAGAACTGTTGGATGAGGGCATTGATGTACTGCCTTTGCCAGTGCCCGACGCCCTCAAGGGTGGGCTTCAATAGATCTTCAAAGCAGGCTTATTTAGGCGCCGTACCAGTCTTTCACGGCAGCGACATACCTTTGTACGCCCTCAGCCACGCTGGCGGCCTCTAAGGCGCCGTAAGACAAACGTTGATAGTTGGCCTCTTGCGTGTTGGTCAGACCAAATGCAAAGCCTGGGATAGACGCGACTTTGAATTTTTCTGTCATGACGCGATTGAACTCAATGGCTTGAATACCTTCAGCCAATCCGGGCAGTTTCATAAGCACATAAAAAGCACCTTGCGTCTGAGGGAACTGAACCAGTTCGCCTAAACCCTCTAGCGCTTTGTAGACAGTTTGGCGTACTTCGCTCAGAGCTTTGACCTTGGGCTCAACCCAGTTCCGTCCTAGCTTTAAAGCCTCTAAGGCCAGCAACTGTGATGGCATCGGCGCGCAAATGAGGTTGGTGTCTTGCACCTTGTTCATGGCATCAAACAAGTTGGCGGGAAATACCACGTAGCCTACTCGCCAACTGGCCATGCCATAGTTTTTAGACATGGAGAAAAACGACAAGGTGTGTTTCATGGCGCCCGGAATGCTGGCGGGTGAAAAGTGCTTAACGCCCTCATAAGTGAAATACTCGTAGGCTTCGTCGCTAAAGTGATAGAGCCCATGCTGTGCGCAAAGGGCATTGACAGCCCTTAAAGATGCTTCTGAATAAACAGCACCCGTGGGGTTGTTGGGCGAGACCGTCAAAATAGCTCGGGTGTGCGGCGTGATGGCCGCGGCCATTGCCTCCACATCGAGGCTCCAGTCTGGGTGGGTGGGCACGGGCACTGGAATGCAGCCACACATGCGAATGGCCATTTCTTGATTGAAATAAAACGGCATGGGCAAGATGAACTCATCACCTGGGTCGGCCACTGCTAAAACAGAGTTTAAGAAAGCCATGTTGCTGCCCGCAGTGACCATCACCAAGGCTTGTGTGTCAAGTTTGATTTGGTTTTCTTGTGCCAGTTTGTTGTGAATGGTTTCAATCAACCCAGGGTGGCCGCTGACGCCAAGGTATTTATGCAGGCTGCCGTCGCCCATCAGGCTGGGCAGAGCCGCAATGGCTTGCGGTGGAGGACCATAATTGACAACGCCCTGACCCAAAGAAATGGTGCCTGGATTGTTGCGCACAAATGCGGCAATGGTGGGGATGATGGGGGTGTCGACCCCCTCCATTCGAATTGCGTGATGCTTCATGTGAAAACCATTCAATGCTTGAACTTTACAGATTTTAAGGTGAGTCAACTTGGAAGCAAAGTTATCTCGTTTTCGTTTCTTGTTTTCAGTGCCATCATTGATACATAATGCAAAAATTCAATCTGTTTACCTAAGGGATTTTGCTTGCTTTTTGATCATTGCGCTAAGTGTCAGAGTTGTTGCAATGTCGATGCGGGCTTTGGAACGCTTGAAATTACCCTCACGCAGCAAGAAACCAAAGTATTTCGCCATTTGTGCATTGAAGATCAATGTGAACATTTGGGCGATAAGGGATGTAGCTTGGGCGATCGTAAACCCTTGAGTTGTCAGTTGTACCCCTTGTCATTTGATCCGCAGCTTCAAAAATACTACTTTGATGCCGCATGCCCTTTGTTACCCGAATACAAGCGGCAACTCAAAGACACCGGCAGTGATGCCTCCAATCACTTTCGTGAAATGAGCACGCGCATTGAAGAAATGGCGGTTATTGATCCTAAGTTCTTAAGTCGGAACCATGAGATTGATCTGGACTTTTTTGAATTGGTACCCTTGCGCCAACCCAGTCACCTGAAGAAACCTCAACATGAGAGATAGTCTAAGCGATCTTCTTGCTTCTGAAGACTGCAAGCTTGACTTGGCTTCAGAGGTGGAAGATATGCGAGTTGGTTACCAAACTTGGAACCAACACAACCTGTGTGTAGAAAGTTACCACGAGGATATTTTGTACTACACCTCGAGATGGGATGCCTTGTGCCCCTACATCGATGTCACGCCAGAGATGTTGCAAATGGCGGCCAAGCCTTTCATCGTTTATGCGTTACCTCCTGAAAGCCCTTATGGTGTGCCTATCAATGACCAATACGGATTGGTCGATGTGGCTGCAGAAGGCTTTTGGACCGAACCTAGACGCCAACGCAAATTCAAAGAGTTGGAAAAATTATGCAAACGGCTAACAGTCACTGAACGTGTTGTACCCGGCCATTCCTTGACCATAGAAGATGTCTACGAAATGGGCGGAGTGCACTTTGACGCCTACTATATTCACCCAGATGAGGTGGCAGGTTTTGTGGACTACATTCAAAATTTGGATGTTTTAATTATCCGTGCCTTCTCTGAAAAAGGCGATTTGGTACTCACGGATGTTTCAATCTTGTTGCCCGAGCGAAAACAAGTTTATGGCAGTTTTTGTCAGTGGAACCCGTTGTATAAAAACAGATCGCCAGGCATTTTTGCATGCCTATTGACTTCGAAGTGGGCGGCCAAGAATGGCTACCATTGTTACAACTTGGGACCGGTTGACGACTATGGCTACAAAGCCTTGTTTGTGACCCATTTTGAACCTATCTTTGCTGTGGCCATGACCGATGAAAATCACCCATTGGCCTTAGACACCAAGTCACCCTTGCACACCGACTTCAGCCCCGATGTTTGGAATCAGATCAAAAGGCCGAAATGAAGTGATTGGGCGGTGAGCCATCATTCAAAGTGATGTTCCTCGTCAAACGCTAGGTCGTAGTCAAAAAACAATTCTTCACCCGCTTTTATTTTCCTGAGCGATAAAAGCGTATTGTTTTTTAAGTATTTGATATTGGGCTTTTTTGAGTGGTTCATGTAAAAAGCCATGTTCATTGCGTTAAGGCCAATGGATGGAATGAGGTGTTCGTCTTTGTTGTAGTAGCAAAACATGCGAACTTCTTTTTGAACGCTGGGAGGCAGTTTTTTGATTTCTTTCTTGGAAAAAGAAAACTCTTTGATCTTGAGCAAGCTGACCAAAGGCTGGGTGCCTTTGGGGATGTCTCTGATGGCAAATACGCCAATGCCGTGAATGGGTGAAACGCCTAGCCTGCAGTACACCTCTGTTTGAAGGTGTTTTAAAATTCTTGCTTTATCGATGGCCATCACTGCTCCACTTTGCGGTATCGTTGTATGTTAACGGCATGTGTACTTTTATGAAATACAAAACAACAGAGCTCATCTCATTCGCAATCGACTTATTGCAGTCTGCAGGGCTACCCGCTGACAAGGCAAAGTCTGTGGCCGAAGTACTGGTAGAGGGTGACTTGCTGGGCCATACAACTCATGGCCTAGCTTTACTGGCGCCCTACTTGGCTGAACTTGAAAAAGGCAGCATGCGCAAAGAAGGGGAGCCGACTGTTGTTTCTGACTTTCCAGCAGCCCTCACATGGGATGGCAACAGATTGCCTGGCCCTTGGTTGGTCTTGCAAGCCATGCAAGTGGCCATCGATCGAGCCAAATTGCAGGGCACCTGCACGGTCGTGATCAGGCGCAGTCATCACATCGCATGCCTAGCCGCGTACCACCAGCGCGCCACCGATCAAGGCATGCTGATGCAGTTGCATTGCTCAGATCCCAACTCAAAAAGTGTGGCGCCCTTTGGCGGCCTAGACCCTGTTTTTACCCCCAACCCTGTCTCCTATGGCTTGCCCACTTCAAGCATGCCCATTTTGGTAGATGTGTCTACTTCGGCCACGACCAATGGCATGACCAACCGTTTGTATGCAGAGAAGAAGCCGCTTCCTGCAGCTTGGGTGATGGATGGGCATGGCCAACCAAGCACAGACCCAGCGGTACTCTTTCAGGAGCCCAAGGGCACCATCCTGCCTTTAGGTGGCATGGATTCGGGTCACAAAGGCTATGGTTTAAGTTTGATGGTTGAAGCCTTGACGGGTGGCTTGGCGGGCCATGGTCGCGCCGATCCTCTCGAAGGGTGGGGCGCAACTGTTTTTCTACAGATCATTGATCCCAATGCATTTGCAGGAAAAAGCGCCTATGAAAGGCAAATGGATCAAGTCGTAGCCAATTGCCACAACTCAAAACCGGCCAAGCCTGAGCAACAGGTTAGAACGCCTGGTGAAAGAGGCTTGCAACATAAAGCTGAAAGCCTCTTAAAGGGTTTGACGCTTTATCCAAGCATCATGCCCATGTTGTTGCCATGGGCCAGCAAACTCAGTGTTAAGGCACCTCAGGCCATTTGAGAAGGGCTGGGTTTGGCCCACAACTTGGCAATCAAGGGCCATGACCAAACCAGAAAGCACAGCACGGCAAGGCACAGCGCAATAGGGCGCGCAAAGAAGGCGCCTAGATCGCCATTGGATTTAATCATGGATGTGATGAAGTTTTCTTCTAGCATGCCCCCAAGCACAACACCCAAAATAGCCGGTGCGATGGGAAAACGATTGGCCTCTAAGATGTAAGCCAAGATGCCGGCAACCAGCATGATGCCTACTTCAAACAGGGAGTTGTTGATGGCAAATGTGCCTACGATGCAGAACAGCAAGATCAGTGGCATGAGGATTTCTCTGGGGACTCGCAAAATACGTTTTGCAACCTTGATGCACAAAATGCCAAGCGGAATCATGATGATGTTGGCCAAAATGAAAAGTAAAAAAACTGCGTAAATATTTTGCGGATTGGTGGTGAACAGCGTGGGCCCGGGGTTCATGTTTTTCATGTAGAGCACACCAATCACAATGGCGGTGATGGAGTCGCCTGGAATGCCAAACACCAAGGCTGGAATCCAAGCGCCCGCCAAGGCGCTGTTGTTGGCGGACCCTGATTCGACAATGCCTTCCACATGGCCTGTGCCAAACTTTTCGGGTTCTTTAGAGAATTTTTTGCTCATGGCGTAAGACATCCACGCGGCAATGTCTGCGCCTGCACCAGGCAATGCGCCAACAGCAGTGCCCAAGACACTGCCACGAAGAATTTGCACCGGATATTTTTTGGCCAATGCCCATTGACCCGCCATGACGCTGCCAACTTTTTCGACGACCAATTCTGCGGGCGGGCTTGTATCGACGACATATCGAATGATTTCAGAAATGGCAAACATGCCAATCATCATGGCAATCATGCCAATACCGCCCATCATTTCTGCATTGCCAAAGGTGAAACGCGGGAAGCCTGCAGGATTGCCTAGACCGACACAGGCGACCAAAAGTCCAAGCAGCAGTGTGGTGACGCCTTTGAGTGGCTGGTTGGACGTGATGAAAACAGCGCAGGTTAAACCTAACAAAACCAACCAGAAGTATTCGAATGAGCTGAAATTCAAGGCAAAGTCTGCAAGTGCAGGGGCCGCTAAGATTAAGACCACAGTGCCAAATAGCCCCCCCACTGCAGAGAAAACCAAGCCAGCACCCAAAGCCAGTTCGGCTTGTCCCTTTTTTGTCATTGCAAAAGCTTCATCGGTGTAAGCCGCAGACGCAGGGGTACCTGGAATGCGCAACAAACAACCGGGAATGTCGCCAGAGAAAATGGCCATGGCTGTGGCTGTCACCATGGCTGCAATGGCTGGGATGGGTGGCATGAAAAAAGTGACAGGCACCAGCAAAGCGGTGGCCATGGTGGCTGTGAGGCCGGGTACTGCTCCTACAAAAAGTCCGTAGAGTGCAGCAATCACCATCACCATCAAGGTGTAGGGATCGAAGACCATCGAAAATGCTTGCTCAATGGCTGTCCACATAGAGAAACTCCTATTTCATGCAACTGACTGAAAAATCAATGTGAACAACTCACCACGCCCAAGGTGTGAGAATGCCCCAAGGTAGAGGAACTCGAAGCAGTTTGTAGAAAGCGAAATGAACCACCAGTGTGGCTATGCCCGCAACCAGAAGTGCACGCCGCCATTGAACCTTGAGTGCTTTGAACAATGCCACCAAAATTAAAAAACCGGTGGGCAAAAAGCCAAGATGGTTTGCAGCAACGATGTAGAACACCACGCTAGCCAAAAGGACACAAAGTGCCACGATGTGGCGGGGCGAATGGACCCAATCCTCCCACGCAAACCACGCGCTTGGCTCACGACTCCGCAGGCCCTTGATGACCATCAAGGCGCCAGTGATGCACAAGCCAACGGCAATCAGTCCTGGAAATAAGGCGGGGCCAACTGGTTGACCCGGAATATTGGGAAACCCCCTGATGGCAAAGAGCACCAAAGCGCCCAATGCCAAAAAGAAGAATCCAAAAAGCGCGTCATGAATCTTCATGACTTACTTCACCAGGCCAACAGCTTTCATGGTTGCGCCCAGTTCTGAGTTTGATTTCACCATGAATTTGGAGAAGTCATCGGGGCTCGCATAGATGACGCCAAAACCACGACTGGTCATGAACTCGTTGTACTCTTTGCTGGCAGCTACTTTGCGAACAGACTCTGCCAACTTGTCGCGGATGGGGGCGGGTAAGCCCTTTGGCGCCACAATGCCGCGCCATGCTGCCATGGTCCAGTCACTGCCAAGTGCAGACTTTAAGGTGGGTACGTTGGGGTACAGGGCAGAGGGCTTGTCGTTCATGATGGCCAAGCTTTTAACTTTGCCAGCGTCAATCAAGGAGCGAGCTTCAGGCAGTGACACTGGCGCGACTTCAATGCCGCCAGCGACCATGTCTTGTAAGCCTGGCGCTGCACCGTTACTGGGCACCCATGGCAGTGCAGCAGGGTCAATTTTTTGATCGCGCAACAGGCCCGCAATGGCCAAATGCCAAATACCGCCTTGTCCTGTGCCGGATGCTTTGAATTTGCCAGGGTTGGCTTTGATGGCCGCCAATAATTCGTTCACCGTTTTATAGGGTGAGTCTGCACGCACTTGAACGCCTGCTGGGTCGGCATTGACCAGTCCAATAGGGGTGTAGGAGGCGCTGGTGAGTTCGGTAAGGCCTTGCCAATGCATCATGCCAATTTCAACGGTGGCCAAGCCAATGGTGTAACCATCTGGTTGGGCTGAGGCAATGGCAGCGTGCCCCACGACGCCACTGCCACCTGTGCGATTCACCACGTTGACAGGCTGGCCTAAGTCTTTTTCCATCAGGCTGCCAATGATCCGAGCCGTTGCGTCGGTTCCACCGCCGGCGCCCCAAGGGACGATGAGCGTGATGGGACGAACGGGATAATTTTGCGCTGCAGCAGGCAGTACGCTGACAACGCTAAGCAGTCCCAGTAAAGTACTGGCCAATAATTGACGACGGGGGAATACAGACATGGCGAGCTCCTGAAAAAATGGGTTGAACACGGTTTTGTACAAGGTGCTCAAGTTACGCCTTTTTTGGCATGATGGCATTAGGGTGAACCCAATGTTTGGTCTGAAATAAGGTGTTTGTCAGCCTGCTTCTGTTTTGGACCCTATGCAAGTGCATTGATGCATGCAAGTGTATTGATGCTTAAGATCTTCTGGCCAATGGCAAGTTCAAGAGAAGATTTTGCGGTTTAATTTTAAGAAGCTGCTGCATGTCCATGGCCATGGCCAAATAAACAGGCTTGCCCGACACTTCGCTTAGCATGTCGCTGGGGTTTTCAAAGTTCAGCACAAACAAGCAAAGCATTCTTCTTTGACTGTCTTCGTCAATCGTGCTGCCGGTGTACAAATCATTCAGCATGCCACTGGCTTGGGCGTCTAAACCCACATGCCATACCCAATGTGCGTCTTCAATTTCGCGGGCTGTTTGGATGCTTACCTTTGTAGCCGTCAAGTGAAGAACCCAGCGTTCTAAAACTTGGCAAAAAGCTGAAATCAGGTCTTGGCCTAAATTCAGGCAGGCCACCATGTCGAATCGCTCGCTGCGATCAAAGTAGGTGTCTTGATTGCTTTCTTGAATGACATCAAGGTCCACCGTTCTAAGGGGAATGCCACCTTGTTTGAGCAACTCGCCCACGCTGCCAAAGCCACTTTCAAGGGCGTGCCGCTCAACGGTTTCGTAATCGGCCGACATGACCGAGCCATCATCGAGCACCGATATTTTTTGAGTTCTGAAAAGCAGTTCGGCTGCCCGTGCTTCAATCGGCGTGCAGTCATTGCCCAAAACATGTTGTACCAAGACTTGTGTAATTTGATTGACCAACACAGGCGGCACATCGACGCCTGCGCCTTCAAACAAGGCCCAGTAGCTGGCTTCTAAAGTGGGCTTGGCCAAGATGCGATCACGAAAGCGCAGCCAGACGCGCATGTTTTCTGCAGCGTCTGGGTCTTTAATGTGAGCCAGATCAGGAGCTTGCAGATTGAGCCGAGGATTTTCGATCAGGCGCTCATGAATTTGAATTTCATGGACGCATGAACTTTCAATCGGCGCCAATTCTGGCCGAAGCAACAAGACCCTCAAGAAATCATCGGTGACTGTGAGGTGACCGCGCGCATCCGTTTTCAGTTGGGCATAGCCTGCTTGGGGCCAAAGACTTTGCGCTGAATCACTCATCGGTTTTGAAAATTTCTAAGGGGAGGTCAAATTAAACGGGCTTCTTGCCGCGTGGAATGATGGTCGTGGTTTTTTGGATTGGACGCTCTGTGTCCACAGCGATGGTTTTAGGAGGAGATGTATCCTTCCTTGGTTTTTTGGACTCTTTGTTGGACTTTTGTTGACCTTTGGCCATGGTGACACCTTGAGGTAGTTAAGTCGCCAGTTTAAGCGAGGCACAATCAATACCCAACACAAAGCGCATGATCGCTGTGCATTTTCAGGGTTTCTCATGACAATTTTTCACATTCCGACAGATGAGGTAGAGCTGACGGCAGTTCGATCACAAGGCCCAGGCGGGCAGAATGTGAACAAAGTCTCGAGCGCCATTCAGCTGCGCTTTGATGTGGGGGCTTCAAGTTTGCCCCCCGAGCTGAAGGAGAGGGTGCTAGCGCTTCGGGACCATCGGCTGACCAAGGGCGGCGTCGTGGTGATTAAGTCGCAAGAGCACAGAAGCCAAGACATGAACCGAATGGCCGCCTTGCTGCGGCTTCATGACCTGCTGGAATTGGCTGCCTTGGTGCAAAAACCGCGCAAGCCCACTCGGCCAACCAGAAGTTCTCAAGTGAAGCGCGTAGAAAGTAAAGTCAAACGAGGCCAGACGAAAGCCCTGCGGGGCAAGGCTAATTTCTCAGACTAAGCCTCAGACATGCGGCTTTCAACCCATGCCAAAGCCTGCTTCAAAACGGCCTGACCATCAGCCTCAAGCACCGTTCGCTGAGGCAGGCTTCTGAGCCAAGTGATTTGTCGTTTGGCCAATTGGCGAGTTGCAAAAATACCGCGATCTCGCAATTCAGACATGGGTAGGGTGCCGTCCAAGGCCTCCCAAGCTTGCCTGTAGCCAACGCACCTCATGGCGGGCAAGTCTGGCGTCAAATCACCTCTGGCGCGCAAGACTTTGACTTCGTCTATAAATCCATGCGACAGCATGTCGTCAAACCGCTGCTCAATCCGTTTGTGAAGCCAAGATCGGTCGTTGGGTTCAAGACTTAAGAGGGGCACATTGGCCCATTGCAATGCGGTTGAATTGGATGTCTTTACAAAGCTTGCATCAGTAGGGGCTAAATGGATTTGATGAAAACTCGACAAAGGTTTGCCTGAAATTTTGAAAACTTCAAGGGCTCTTGAAATGCGTTGGCTGTCGGCAGGTGCTAAGCGTGCAGCCGTGAGAGGGTCAACTTGGCTGAGTAAGGCATGCATGGCAGGCCAGCCCAACTTTTCAGCCTCAGCTTGAATGCCCGCGCGAATCACTGCATCTGCGCCTGGCATGTCGTTCAAGCCTTCCATCAAAGCTTTGAAATACAGCATGGTGCCGCCTACCAAAATGGGCGTTTTGCCGCGACTGCGAATATCTAAAACACAGGCCAATGCATCTTGGGCAAATTCGGCTGCGCTATAGGCATTCAGTGGATCTCTAATGTCAATCAGGTGATGAGGTACCGATGCCAATTCTTGGGCAGAGGGTTTGGCGGTGCCAATGTCCATGCCTTTGAAAACCAAAGCGGAGTCAACACTGATGATTTCAGCGCCACCCTGTGCTTCAAGATGCTCAGCCATTGCCAAAGCCAAGCCAGTTTTACCACTCGCGGTCGGTCCGGCAATGGCAAGCGCTTGCGGCTTCATGCTGTTTCGCGTTTTGAGATCAGGGGGATTTTGCGCACACCAAACCAAGCAACCAGGGCCAAGCAAGTGGACCAGATGATTAAACCTTGTGCCAAGGTCAGAAGTGGATTGCTCATGTGCGTTCCAATCCAAGTGCCCATGCCAAACGCCACCACCATCATGCAAAAGCCATTCAAGGCAGAGGCCGTGCCAGCCATCTCTGGAAAGGGCGCAATGCAGCCACTTTGGCCGCAAGGTTGATGCACGCCGTGCGCCATCAAAAAGACATTAATGGGCAACATGACGGCCCAAGGCCCAAACCATGATTGCCCAGGTCCTTCATAGGCGATAAAAAGCATGAGCAAACCCGAAAACAGACTTGCAAAACCTGCATACACAACGCAGGTTTGGATGCTGATGCGCAACAATAACCAGCGACAAATGAAGGTGCCCACAATGTATGAGAGAGACATGGTGGCCATGAGTAAACCGTAAACAGTTTGACTTAAACCCATGCTCTGAGTGAAGACAAAAGAGGAGGTTGCAAGGAAGGTAAACAGCCCAGCAAAAGAAGCAGTGGACAGCGCGCTGTAAGCAAGAAAGGTGGGGTGACTGACGATTTTTTTTGTTGAAGCCCATAAACTTTTGGCTTGAAGCGCATGCGGGTTGAGTTGCTGCAGGCTTTCATCAAAGTAAAGGTAGATCAGCAAGGCCGTGACTAGTGCAAACAACACCAGGCTGCTGAGGGCCCAACGCCAGCCCATCCAATCAGTTAAGAAGCCACCCACAGGAACACAGGTGCACGCAATGAGCCCTAGGCCAGAAAGCGCTTGTGACATGACTCTGGCACCTTCCGTAGGCTCGTACAAATCACGCACAATGGCGCGGGCCGCCATGACGCATGCGCCCATCGCCACGCCCTGAAGGGTTCGTGCGGCGATCAGGGCTTCCATGTTCGGCGCCAGTGCACAGGTGATTGCAGAGATCACATAGACAAAAATGCCACCCAACAGAATGGGTCGTCGTCCCCATTTGTCTGAAAGAGGGCCCCAAAACAATTGGGAAGTACCAAAAGCCAGAAGCAGCGCCGTTAAGGTGAGTTGCGCTTGAACCATGCTGGCACCAAAGCCTTGCGTCAGTGCGGGCAGGGCAGGCAGGTACAGGTCTGTGGTGACAGGTTGCAAGCCAAGCAACAAGGCTAACAACAAGACGATCATGGAGGTACTGCGCTTGAGTCGACCTTCCTGCGCCGGCAGGGGCTGGTCTATGCTTTTCATCACCGGCCTCTTAAAAACAAGGCATCTAATTCACGCATGCCCACTTGGCGCCAAGTGGGCCGACCATGGTTGCATTGGTCGGAGCGCTCGGTGGCTTCCATTTGTCTAAGCAGTGCGTTCATTTCATCCAAACTGAGTTTGCGGTTGGCGCGAACTGCACCGTGGCAAGCCATGGTGGCCAATATTTCATTTTGGGCCCGCTGCACCACAGTGGCAGCATCGTGTTGGGCCAGTTCAGCCAAGACACTGCGCGCCAGTTCAACACAATCGCCTTGTGCCAAAGATGTGGGCACAGCGCGCACGGCCAATGTTTTGGCGGACAAAGCAGAGACCTCTAACCCTAATTGCATCAGCACATCAGCGCAACTTTCGGCTGTGGCAATTTCTTGAGGTGTTGCAGAGAAAGAAGCTGGAATTAACAAAGGCTGACTGGTAATTTGGGTGGTATCGAGTTGTTGTTTGAGGCGTTCATACACAATCCGTTCATGGGCTGCATGCATGTCAACCACCACCAAACCTTGGGTGTTTTCTGCCAAGATGTAAACACCTTGAAGTTGCGCAATGGCTCGGCCCAAGGGCCATTCATGTTCATCTTGGCTTGCAACTGCTGGCGCTGTTTGCAATTGAATTTTTGCGCTAGAAAAGCCTGAAGGACTTTCTTCTTCTGCTTGCGGCGGGTTGCTCCACAAGGCTTTTAAATCTGCCATCGCTCTGGCAGGGTCTTCATGCGAACGATTAGCGCCAAATGCCATGCCGCGTTGTGCCCAAGTGTTTTGAGCAGGGGCTGACGACGATGCCGTAGTTGGCGCAGTCGATTGTGCTATTGCAGACGTTGTCGAAAGAAGTTGTGCTCGGGGCACTGCCAATGCGCTTTCAATCGCATGCCGCATGGCTTGATGCACTTCCCGACTGTCGCGGAACCGTACTTCAATTTTGGTGGGGTGAACATTGACATCCACACGCGTGGGGTCCATCTGCAAATACAACACATACACAGGCTGTCGATGGCCGTGAAGCACATCCTCATAGGCACTGCGCGCGCCATGCGTGATGACTTTGTCCCGCACAAAGCGGCCATTCACATAAGCAAATTGTTGGTCCGCACGCGCTCGCGCTGCATCGGGTGTGCCGGCACGGCCCCTGACATGCACAGGGCCAGAACGAAAATCGATGTTGACTGAAGAAGCCACAAACTCTTCGCCCAAGACATCGGCCAAACGCTGATTCCAACCGGCCTCGCCTGGGTGACTGCGCCATTGCGCCACGATTTTGCCTTCATGCCAGATGGCAAAGTTCACTTCAGGGCGAACCAAGGCGTGGCGCCTCACGGCTTCAATGCAATGCGCCAGTTCGGTGTTTTCAGACTTTAAAAAATGACGACGGGCTGGCGTTGAGAAAAACAATTCTTTCACCTCAACGGTGGTGCCGGTTGCCCTGGCTGCGGGTTTAACTTCCCCCGTTTGGCCGTCCAACACGAAAGCACTGGATGCCCCCTCAGTTCGAGACGAAAGGCTCATCTCGGACACTGAATTGATGGCCGCCAGTGCTTCACCCCTGAAGCCCATGGTGGCCACGGACTCCAAATCTTGAAGGCTCACAATTTTGCTGGTGGCGTGGCGTTTTAAAGCCACAGGCAGTTCCTCGGGGGGGATGCCGCAGCCGTCGTCTTCAACTGTAATCAGCCTGATACCGCCCCCTAAAAGTCTGAGCGTGATCTGTCGAGCGCCTGCGTCGATGGCGTTGTCGACCAACTCTCTGACCACAGAAGCAGGGCGCTCAACCACCTCACCAGCCGCGATTTGGCTGATCAGCACATCGGGTAATTCACGGATGGATTGACGGGGTAAAGGTTTAGACATTCTCAAATTGTAGGTGCTTGGAGGCGGACATCTCCTGATGGGTATCTGGAATTGCGTGACGGAGTTCTGATAAACCGCCAAGCAAGGGATAATCCAAGAATGGACACCTTGATGCAATTGATAGACTTTGTACTGCACGTTGACCGGTATTTGGGCGCCTTTGTGGCCCAGTACGGGGCCTGGGTCTATGCCCTTTTGTTTATGATTATTTTTGTCGAAACCGGTCTGGTGGTCATGCCATTCTTGCCAGGAGACTCCCTGCTTTTTGTGGTGGGGACCCTTTGTGGCACAGGGCATTTAAGCCTTCCTTGGATCATGGGCTTGCTGGTTGTGGCGGCCATTGCCGGGGATCAATTGAATTACCGCATTGGCAGGTACTTTGGACCCAAGGTTTTTCAGTGGGAAAACTCTCGGTTTTTTAACCGAGCCGCTTTTGACAAAGCACACAATTTTTACGAAACCTATGGTGGCATCACCATTGTGTTGGCGCGTTTCATGCCGTTTGTCCGCACATTTGTTCCCTTTGTTGCGGGCGTGGCAGCCATGACACCCTCCAGGTTCGTGTTGTTCAATGTGGCAGGCGGTTTAATTTGGGTGTGTGGTCTAACCAGTGCCGGTTATCTCTTTGGCGAAACTGATTTTGTCAAAGCTCATCTCAGTCAAATCATTTGGGCCATGATTTTCGTGCCCGGTTTCTTCGCGCTTTGGGGTGCTTGGCGCGCGCAGCGAAGTTAAGTGAAAGTCACTTTAAGTAGCGCGTTTTCGCGCTAGAGGTGGATTGCGTTCAAAGTACTTTTGCAAGCCCTTCACCAGCGCATCAGCAATGGTGTTTTGATAATGCTCATCAGACAACTTGGCCTCTTCATTGGGATTGCTGATGAAGGCCGTTTCTACCAAGACACTGGGAATATCGGGGGCCTTTAAGACTGCGAAACCCGCTTGTTCAACCTTGGGTTTGTGCAACCTTCCAACATTGCCAATTTCCCGCAAAATGGCGCCGCCCAAGTTCAAGCTGTCCTTAATTTGAGCGGATGTGCTCATGTCAAGCAGGGCTTGCTGCAACTGTGAATCTTTCACACCAAAGTTCATGCCGCCAATCAGGTCGGCTTTGTTTTCTTGAGACGCCATCCACCTCGCTGCGCTGCTGGAAGCGGCGCCATGACTCAATGCAAACACGCTTGCGCCCTGTGCGCTGGGTGTGAAAAATGCATCGGCATGCACACTGACAAATAAATCTGCTTGCACTTTTCTGGCTTTTTGGACGCGCACATGAAGGGGCACAAAGTAATCGGCATCGCGCGTGAGGTAGGCGCGCATGGGGCTGCCCTTCACTTGGCTGGCATTGATTCGATCCTTCAGCTTTAAAGCGATTTGAAGCACCACATCTTTTTCCTTGGTGCCATTGGGGCCGATGGCCCCAGGGTCCTCGCCGCCATGACCTGCATCAATGGCCACCACAATCAATCTGTCGGTGATGGGCGGG
>Ga0209356_1000060_pt1 | contig 38030 bp, 47 predicted proteins | sample LauGreFaBDMM15SN_2_FD_188213 | JGI IMG/M metagenome (GOLD analysis project Ga0209356, IMG submission 188213) | Freshwater lake microbial communities from Lake Michigan, USA - Fa13.BD.MM15.SN (SPAdes) (version 2) | ecosystem: Environmental > Aquatic > Freshwater > Lake | place: Lake Michigan, USA...
TATATGCCAGTAGAATTGTTATACTGGTGCATAGTCGCGTTGATCTTGACGATAAACTCAACAAATGTATCAGCGCCTGTTGCTGTCTCACGAACCACATCAATGATGCGGATAGGCAGCGTGTTAGTAGTAGTTTGAGTGCCTTCATCAATCGCTACTGCTGAATTACCAGTGGTGGTAGAGCCAGCGTTTTGAATCAAAGCAATGTTACTACCAATAGCAGCGATGCCCATTCCGGCCACGGTTGTGGTTGCAGAACAAGAGACTACTTGGAACAGCGTATCAGGATCATCTGCAACAACTGCAAAAATCTGCGTGCCAGACTTGATAGACTGACTTGCTGGATAAAATTGCTGTTGCTGGACTTGACCATTACTGTTAGTAAAACTTACGCCCAAGAACACACCGCAAGGAGTGGCAGTTGTTGTGCCATTATCTAACTCGATTGTTCCTGATGTAATACGCTTTACCAAATCACCATAGAAAATGCTGGTGGCATAACCACTTGCAATTTCCATCAGACGGGTTGCACCCGCAAATACCTGTCCACCTATTAGGTTTACAGGCTTTAGACCGTAAGGGGCCGAGACTGTAGGATAAGCCATAAAGACTCCTATTTATTTAAGTACCAGAACCGAAAGTAACCTTAGACTTTTTCTCTGAAAAAAGAGGCATTCTAGGATCATTTTCACGAAGGAAATTGTTATCCACCGAGTCAATCTGAGACTTATTTTGCTTGTCGTAATAATCGGCACGCTGTTTTAAGAACTCTTCAGGAATACGGCACAATAACAACCCACCAATTTCAATACCGCCTTTAAAGCGGCCTTCAACGGTGGCGTGCATCATAAGCTCGGGATAATCCTCTGCTTTGCAGGGTTCATATCCTTCACGTAACTTAGAAGAAATATTACTAGGATCAGCTATACCCATTGTACTAATGCGAACGTATCTATGTTTCCAACCGGGACGGTCTTCAGGCATAGGCAGTGTCTCGGGCGGACGCCACGCTTCAGGGCGCTGCATCTTCTGACGAGTATCCGCTTCACGGGCAGTACGATTTTGTGTCTTCTCAGACGATAAAACTTGATCCATTATTCACCTCTTCTTAGTTGAGCAACCTGTTTAGCGTATTCTTCCAAAGGAACCCCAAGACGGCGAGCAATCGCTGCTTCAGATGCCTTCAGCCTAATACGATTAGGCGGAGTGCTACGGGAGGCGGGTGCCACCACGTTAGCGGGCTTTGTTGCACGGCGCGGGGTTTCATCCTCGTAAGCCGGTTCTGATGCCTTTTTCGAAGGGGCGTCATCTTCATAGCTCTGAGCACCGTCATAGTACTCAGGAAATCGTCGACGCATTGTAGCGTCTACTTGTTTGTAGTAGTCATCAGACCCCACAAAGTTAGCACCATGTTCCTTTGCCAGCTTTTGATGCAACCCAAGGGCGGAAGCTGTCATTTCAGGATCGGTGCCAAACCAAGTGTTTTTCTGCATCCAACTTTCATCTTTTGGAGTAACAGAGGGTTGATTTGTACTACGTTGTTGTATTTGTACATTATTTTCTTCGGCTTGTAAAGGCCTCATGTTCTGAACTTTATCTAAATTCAGCGTTGCCCGTGAAACTTCAGCCTGTGCTTCTACAACAGCATCAGAATCCCCAGACTCATAAGCCTCTTTGTATCTCTTCTTGGCATTCTCAAATTCCATCCCAGCGGAACTCTTTGACTGCTCGATGTACGCTCTTGACCCAAGCGAGACTTGCTCCTGTAGCCTGCGGTTTTGATCCCACAATTGCTTGGTTATTCTTTCAGCCGCCTCACGCTCGCGCAGTGCTTCTTCTTTGGCACGGCGTTCATCATGGTAGCCACGTGTAAATTTCTTTAGGCGCAACTGGACTTTCTCGTCATAAGTGGCGAGTTCATCTTCAGTGGGGTCTTCAGGTGGTGAATCGTCGGGCTTACGGCCACGATCTCTACGAGGCGTATCGTCTTCAATTTCTACATCAAAGCTACCATCGTCTGTATCTACGGGTTTACCCTTAGCTTCTTCATCCTCATGAGGAAACTTAAAGTCGTCTTTTAACTCAGCTTGTGCCATGTGTTACTCCTTATGATGCACGTGTAATGCCACGGGGGTCTTCCACGACTGCTTCAACCGAATCATCATTGAGGATGCGGAATTCACGGCCATGAATCTTCAGGCGTGTACCTGAATTAGGGCGGATGATGACAAAGTCACCCTCCTTGCAACTCGGCCCGCTTGGGAAACGAGTGGTATCTTTGTAGCAGTCAGGCCCAAGCTTGACCACAAACAACACGGGTGTCAGCACTTCTTCATGGTGCATGACTTGGCTTGATTTAATTAAGCCAACTTCGCTATCAGCAAACTCTTCCATAGCTTCCGGCACTACACAAAGTAGGTGAAAAGTTTTAGGGTCAGGCAACTGCTTAGCTTTATCTTCGGACGGCTTATTAAGAATGCCAGATAAGTCCACAGCAGCAACGTTAAATTCAGTCATCAGATTTCTCCATTTTTTGCACGAGGTCATTAATTACATTCTCTGCTAGGTTAAGACCCCGGATTACCCCACAGATACTTCGATACTCTTCAATGTCAGCGGCTCTGCCGTTGGCAAGGTGAAAAGCCTGTTCCGCTCTAAGTCGTTCTATCTCGTTAGTGATATACGACAAAAGTTTGTAGTCGTTCAATCTCTCTCCCTTTTAGGTTTCTGATTTGCTCTTTGGCCTGCCATTTGGATGGCCATCTGAGCCTTGTGCTTGGCGATATCAGCGCCAATTCGAGTGCCTTCAAGAAGTTGTTGCTTTTGAAGTTTGTCTTTAGCAGCAGCAGCGCTTGCGCCCACTTGCATAGCTGCAATTTCTTTTTGAGCTGCAATACGTGATTCTTCAATACGGAGTTGGTCAGCCTTAGCCGCCGCATCAATTTGTTGCTTTTGGACTTTAAGTTGAAGCTCTTGCATCTTGATTTGCAACTCTTGCTGCTGCATCTGAATAAGCGGGTCTTGCGCTTGCTGCTGAGCCTGTTGTTGCGCGGCCATTGACTGGGCTTGCTGAGTCATACGAGTAGACGCTTGTGCAGCTAATTGTGCAACTTGTGCAGCTACTTCTGGAGCCATGTTCTTTTCTTGATCCTCTGTAGGCAACAACAATCCAACTGTTTGCTCAATCTCTTTGCGATATGCGTACGCCAAGTGCTCGTTGATGTGAGCCATCATCGCAGCTATAAGTGCTTGACCCTGTGGGGTCTGCCCAACTAAACCCATGATCTTGGGGTTCTGAAGCATGCTTGTGTGCACTGCAATATGCGCTTGGTGATCTTGCTCAATAAACGCCTTTACAGGCTTGCCTGTTAACACGTTCTGGTTCTCTTGCACTGGGTCTGTAGCTGTTGCATCATCCTCAATTGGGATTAACTTAGCTGCGTTCTTAATGCCCAACACCTCGATCATCTGACGGTGCAGGAGTGGCAAGTTGTAGAGTTGTGGTGCTGTTTGCGCTAATTGCAGTGCAGCTTGGTATTGCACAATCTTCTGCGCCATTGTTGCAGCGTTTGGATCACTCACAGGAATCACAGCGACCATGTCGTAGTCAGACTTCTTAGCACGGCGTGAACCATCGACTGGCTCGTAGTCATACTCTTCTGGTGTGTAGTCAGCAATGATTGCTTTTAAAAGACGGAACTCTTGACGCATCGAGTAGTGCATACGCGCTTGCACTGCACCCATCACTTTTAACGTACGCTCAAGAATAGCCAGCGTTGTACCCACGGGTGCTTGCGCACTCATGTCACTGACGTTCATATCTCCTGCGGATGCAAACTGTCTACCCTCTTGCACAATGTTCTGGAACAAGGCAAAGAGAACCTGACTGGGCTCCTTGTAAGGCAGAGGCAAGATGTTGTCTCGGATGGATCCGCTTGGTACGTCAACATCACGAAACTCTCCCGGTGCGATAGGCGTGTCGTCGCCCTTGACTCGGAGTCCCCGTGACTTGAGGCCACCCGGTAAGTTAGATAGCGTACCTGCATCAACGAGCTGCCTGATGAGCATGGTCGCGCTCTTCGCATATCCGCCGATAAGGTGAATGAGACCATATCCATAAAAGCCAAACCCCGGTATGTATTGATAGTGAACAAAGTGTTGGCGCTTAATGTGCAGCGAGTCATCCTCATACCAATTGCGGCGAATGGCAAGAATCTTAGTTGTTGCTTTCTCAACAGTTACAACATACGGCAGTGCGATACCCGTCATCTCACCATCTTTATCAACGTGCTCGTATCCCTTCAAGTCAAGGTCAACGTGCATCTCAAGTATGCGATACCTCTCATCCTGCACCGCTGACATGCCTGTCTCTTCAGCTTTCTGTTTCTCAATATCATCAAGCTCACCGGACGGCTCACCCAACTCTACGTCGCTGTAGAACCCAGCATCCTGCAACTTAAGAATCTCATTCTCAGTCTTACGCATCACGTGCGTAACCCGCTCGGCACGCTCTAAGTTAGACGCGCCATAAGGAACAACAATGTCTTCCGCTGGGATGAACATCGCAACTTGACGTCCAATGCTTGGGTCGTAGTAGACCTTCTTAAACGCCGAACCAGACAGAGGTAAATTCCACAACAACTTCTCATGCTCTGGGCGATACTCAACCATCACCTCAGTGAGTTGGTAGTTCATGTCTTCTCTTACGCGAGCAGACGCTTCTTCTTTACCGGGAGTATCTTTCCCCAAGATTTGCGTCTTCACTGGGCCAGCGGCGGGGAACGTCTCCATGATGCCTTCACTTTGAAATCTAACGACGCTTTCTGTCAACATGGGGTGGAACACACCACAAGCACCGGCCCACGGCTCTGTTCTTTCCTCGTACTTTAAGCCTAGTAACTTTAAGCCGTCAACATAGGTTCTAATCCAATCTTTGCGATCACCAATGTCTTTATCAAACTCAGCAACCAACTCACCACCAAGAGAGTTAAGCGCACTGTCGTCCATGAAGTCAGCAAGGTTGGCATCAAAATCTTCATCATCTTCTTTACCGGGCTCCAGTTCAATCTCAATATCACCCATGCTAATACGCACACCTTCGGGGTCTTCAATCTCAATCTCTATTGGGGGAGCCATATCCATATCGTCTTCGATACCCAAGGGGGCTGCGTACAAACCTTTGTCTATTGAATTCGTTGCCATAATTTATCCTTAAACTGTATAGAACCGCTCGCGGCGGTGACTTTTAAACCATTTAATCTCTTCGGGCTCATCGCTTGGTAAACGTAAGAACCCACCCTGACGAAAGCGCATAAGCGCTAAAGTTGTTGAGTCAACCAAGTCATCATGCTCGCCTGACGGAAATGCTGCAACTTCATCTACTAGCTCTTCTGCCCAGCGGGTCTGTGGAACCCACACTTTCCCACTCGCAATTATGTCTGAGACCGAGTTCAAGCGGGCAATTTTGTCTTGGCCTTTACCCGGTGTAAACTCTTGCACAGGTATACCCATTGCTCTTAAGTCATAAATTAGCGGCGCACCGGACGCCTTCTTCTCTACGATCAGTGAGTCGGGCTCATACTCGTTGTACTCTCTGAGCACATCTCGCTTTAGTTCTGGAAACTCAACCCGCTTCTTATACGTGTTGAGCAAAATAATGTTAGGGGCAAAGTTATCTTCTTCGCAGTTAAAAATGCCCCACGTTGTCCCTGCGGAATAGTCAGCACGCTGGGATTTTTCAAACGCCGTATCCCACGACTGTAGAATATAGTCGCAAACTGGCGGATCGTCTTTCTCCCACCACTTCCACCAATCACGCTTAACAATTGCGCTCTCGTTGCCAATAGGGTTCTGCTGATACTGCGCTTGCCACTTACTATTAGGCAACTCTTCCCGTAAAGCCTCAAGTTCTTCTCTGCTCCAAAACTGTGGCCACACTGGATTACCTGAAGGCAAGATTGCAGGAAACTCAATCACTTCCCACTCTTCACCTGATCTTTGCGCCGCAGATTTAAGCACCTGACCCGTCAAATCTCTTGCTGCCCAGCGTGTCATCACGATCACAATTGCTCCACCCGGCTGCAGACGCTGACGAGGGCCGGATGTGTACCACTCATACACCTTGTCGTAGATGTCTGGGTTACTAGCTGCCATTGCAGCCTCTTGTTCTGAGTGCGGATCGTCAATAATGAGCACATCTGCACCCTTACCGGTCACTGTACCGCCTACACCAATCGCAAAATAGTCGCCGCCCTTGCTGGTATTCCACCTTCCGGCTGCTTTTGAGTCCTGTTGGAGTGCTAAATTAGGAAAGATACCGTTATAAACGTCCGAATCCACCAAATTTCGCACTTTTCGACCAAATCCGACCGCCAATTCGCCCGTGTTAGACGCCTGAATAACTTTTTTATGTGGAAACTTGCCCAAAAACCAAGCTGGAAGCAGGTATGAAGCAAACTCAGACTTAGTATGACGGGGAGGCATATTAATAATAAGCCGCTTGCAAGTACCATTTGCCACACGCTCAAAGGCTTCTGCCATTCGCTTGTGGTGTGCACCAGATATGAATGTGGGCCACACTCGTTCAACAAATTTGATGAATTTTTCTTGGCAAAGTTCACGGTCTTTGAGTTTCTCGAGTTTAACAAGCGAAGCTTCTAGCACGCGCAGGTCAGCGTCCGACAGTTTGCCGGTACTTATTGCCGCTTCAATGTCTTTAAGCGTTAGGCTCATGGCGACGAGCTCTGCTCGGGTGAAGGCTCATTGTTAGGTACGTCTTCGCGGGTATCTTCTGCTGGGCCTAGTAGCGTATCCAGATCATCTAAGGGCGTTACGTCTGTAATCTCTGCATTCATGAGCCGCTTGATGCGCTCTTTAATAGAATCTTCGAGCCCTTTGCTCGTAGTGTGGTGCACAGTAATCTCACTGCGTTCAGTAAATAGACCAATATCTGAATGTTTGCCAAGAAGCTCAAGCGCTTTGATCTCAATCTTCGGATCACCACAATCAGTCATCTTGACTAACTTATTTGTAATAAAGGTGCGGGCCTGTTGTATATCTGCAAATGCTTGAAAGTCAAACGTCTGGATAAGGACTGAGGCAGCTTTGGCTTCAGCAGCACTTTGTATGTGTTTAGGCGCAAGGGGTTTATCAACACCTTTGATTACTTCGGCAACCGAATGTAAGTCTTTATCAGCAAAATCAATGGTGGGGCCTAGAGATTCCAACGCAGCCGTAGTGTTTACAGCGATAGCGATGCCGTCCTTGTGAGTCTTGGGCTGCTCATCGGACAGATCGAACGGTAGCTTGTGCTCCGTTGTTGGTTGGATTTCAATCATAGGCACCGTAGGTAAACGGGAATGCCCAGAATGTAACATAACTTTTTAAATTTTTGCAAAATTTTTTTGAGTGGGCCTTTTATTTTTGCACCGGGGGGTGTTTCTATATTGGGCTTTATATCATTGTGGTACAGAAAACATAAGGGGGAGGGGGGTATTTTTAAATGAAGTCATCGAGTGAGCAACACAGTGTGTATGTGGTTGGGGGACTCCTTGCTGTCAATTTGGGGTGTGCCCCCTCGCTGGGCGCGGGTTTCTAACTTTTGTTAGGGTCACCCCCATCGAATTATCGTATAGAAAAGGCTTGCAATGTATACCACAATTTGCTAAGATAGACCTATGGCAACGGATTTGTTGCTGTACCGGTTAGGCGGTTTCCTAACATACGTTAGAAGGTATCAGTATCATGACATCAGTTATCACCACAAACACAAACGATTCTATTCTCGATCAAGCCGAGATTGCATTAGTTGACGGCGTAAGCAAAACGGGTGACCTTATTCAGAATTATGCGAATGTGTTGTGCCAAGTGTTCGATCGTAAGGACACAAACGGCAACACTATCGAGAAATGGTTTAACCTTGTCGGTGCGGAGAAAAAGGGTATCAAGGCACGTCGTGCGTCATTCGTACAACGTATGATTGTTAGGGGTCACGTCAAACCCGACGGCAAACCCACGGCAACAGTTGACACATATTGGATGCGGGTTAAGGAAGCTAGCGGATATGTGCCAAAGGGTAGAGTGTTAGGCGGTACAGACGTAGACAGTAAGACCATGGCAGAACTGAAAACCATGATAAACCGCATCTTGAAATCGGAGGAAGACGGACAAGATTGCAACGCATCACAATGGAAACGTGAACTGATGCAAGTATTCGAGGGCATGGGCGGAGACGTTGACACCCTCGGCTAAGTAAGGGGAACCTAGGGGAAACCCTAGGTTCTAACATTTGTTAGATTTTATCGGAGAAAATTATGCACAAGATTTGGTTCCGCCCTCATGGTTCATCAGGGGCTCTTAGCGTAGAAGTTAACACGGTTTTTGCTTCGCACGTTTGGGACTTGCTGAACAAAGAATTTTTAATGGTTTCAGACCGCCCCTAAACCTAACATTTGTTAGAACCAAGCCCCGCTAGTCGGGGCTTTTTTGCGTCTGTTCCTAACAAATGTTAGCGTACCACTATGTTATTTTTCTCCAGAATTTTTGCGATGTACCAGTTCTCTGTGCGGGGGTAGGGGTAAGCATCGTGGGCTACAGAGCTTGGCTTAAAAGTATCGTTGCACCAGTTCTCTGTGCGGGGGTAGGATTAAGCCTTTCTAACAAATGTTATGTTTCTGTGTGACGTTTTTAGGGGTAATGTTACGTTACGTTTTACGTAAGTCGTTGATTTTAAAGCAATGTTACATGTTACGTTTTTTTTGAAATGAGTGTGAGAGTCCGCAGGGACAAAGCAAGGCAGAAAGTGCAATCTGTGGTATAGGATAATCTAGGAAAGCCTTATATATAATATTGTAAAAAACTTAACTTTATAACATTACACAATTTTTCTTCCGCAAACCCTTGATTCTATTGGGTTTCATAATGTTATATGTCAAAACTTTTCAACGTAACATTCCACAACATTGCCCCTAAAAACATAACACTCAAAACGTAACATTACTGCACCGATGCACACCCCGAAATACTTGACTTATATGTAACTTTGTGGTATAATATAAAGATGGGTTGGGGTTATTGTTTTGTAACATTACCAAGCCCATGAAGCGCAAACCTAACATTTGTTAGGAATGTAACATTAGAAAATTAGAAAGGTCAGAGAATGGTAAACGTAACATTAGATTGGAAACTATGCCGTGATTGCGGTGATGAGGTACACATTGAGCGATGGCACTTGGGTTATCGCCACTGCCTATTCTGCGGTGAAGAAGCCGCCAAGGTCGAGCGCATGAGTTGGTGCGTAGTCCAAGAGTACGGCAAGGGTAACTACCAACTTGTTACACCTGCGAGTGCACGTACAACGCTCAAACAGACTAATCAAAAAGAACTGAGGGGCTGAGCCATGAGTGCAACACCAAGGTACAAGAAGGTAGACAAGGTTACGCCTGTGCGTCAGACCGACTACTTACAAATGTTAGGAGAGGCGATGAAGTTTGCAAGGGTGCAAGAGTCCAAGCCCATGCTGTCAGTTAAAGAGTTGCCCATACAAACCAAGAAGGAGATACAAGAATGACACCTGATGAAATAAAACAACACTTTGGCGAGGACTCGCTGAACCTTTTATACGACTGCATATTGCAGAACACTACGTATGCGCTAGCCGATTGGATACTTGAGCTAACGTCTGAGAAGGACATTGCCACTTGGATAGCTGATTTAAAAGCTGACGAGGAGGGCTAACAAATGTTAACAAGATGGGAGAAGATCGAACGCGTGGTGATACTGCTTGCCTGTATTGTGCTAGCCCTTGACTTGCTTTACTGGAGACCATGATGCCGAGGCGCAAGAAGAAGTACATGCTTCTACGTGGGTACTCGGGTAGATTCATTGTGGTTGGGCGGGAATGGTACGACCACAAAGGAATAGCCAAGCTACGAGGCGACCGCAAGCAATGGTGGATTGCCGCACAAAGTAACGACCAAGTAATGTTACAAAAGATGGCAGGGCTTACTGGTAAACACTTAAAGATGGAGGTATACCATGAACAAGATGGGATTGTTACAAGACGAGAGTGAGGGGTACGAGCCCCAACGACTGAGCAAGTGGTTCGCTAGCCGACTGGATGCGAGAGAAGTGGTACGAAATAACTTTAGAAAGGAACTAACAAATGTTAGAAGCAAGTCTCAAGATGAAACTGTTCTACCCTGTGCGACCATGGGAGAACGAGCCCGACCATGCCGAGTGGGTGCAAGAACCTAGCGGATACAAATGCCGTATATCTAGGATGGAAGGTTCGGGTGCGCTATGTGGTTACGTGGGCATACCCAAAGGGCATACGTATTGGGGCGTGATCTATGACGAGGGTAACGAAGAACTAGATGCCATTGCTGACGATGTGCATGGTGGGTTCACCTATACGGAGGAAGGCAAAGATGGGTTTTGGTACTTTGGGTTCGACACAACCCATATCAATGACTTTGCACCTAAGTTGGTAGAGCTACTGATTGAGTTCGGTCGCAAGGACTTGCCGTTCACCGACTGCATGAACTACAAGACATGGGAGTTTGTCGAAGACCAAATCCATTGGCTAGGCAAGCGACTATGGTCGTATGACCAGTATCACGGGGGGTGCAGAAATGTCTAGAGAGCAGTACTACCTATGCCGAGTGCCAAGTACTAAGTTAGTAATCATATTGAAGGAGGGGGACTACAACTACATGCGTAACCATGAGAGAAGTTTGCGTGTGCCTGACCCTGAGTACAACATTGTTCTGCTAGCACAGGGGTACAAGGAAGAGGTGAAAGCGTTTTACGAACTAATCAACGGAAAGGAACTAAATGTATAGGGTTGCAGGGTGGTGGGTGTTGTACCTAGACCACAGAAAGTATGCGGATGTTGTACGAGAAAACGACTTCCATGAGTTCAAGCGACTTAAAGGTTGGACTCACGTAGCAGATGGTAGATGTGAGGATATGGAAGCAATGGCAAAACTATTGAATTGCCAAGGGACAAACTTTTTTAACTATGGAGGTCTAACAAATGTTAGCTAGGTACTACGTGACAGGGTGGAGTGGTAGGTTCGGCATGTGGATTGCCGAGAGCCTCGAAGCCAAGAGTAAAGTAGCGGCAAGGGAAAGGTTTACGACCAAGTACCCAACGCTTAAGACTATTAAGGCATACAAATTGAGAGGGGGGAACTAGGAAAACATACCATGAAATACTTGACATACCCATTTAAATGTGGTATAATATAAGTTGATATGGATAATTGTGTCTGTATCAGCGTAGGTGTAGGCATGTTACAAATGCAGAGTAATTTTGTAAACGTCAACACTAACAAATGTTAGAAATATCAGAGTAATCAGAAGGATTGAAAATGGCAGAAATCAATTTTGGTAAGAGCATCACGCTTAAACAAGCGGCAAACCTTATCCGCACAAACCCAACGACTCGGTTCTTGTTGCAAGGCGAGCCCGGGATTGGGAAGTCCTCCCTACTAGAGAATATCGCCGACTCCCTCGGCTTTGAGTATGCCTATATCGACGTACCCAATATGGACTTGGGCGATATCGCAATGCCTGTGATCGACCACGACTCCAAGACCACACGCTACTACCCCAATGCACGTTTTCGTATCCATGAGAACAAGCCATTGGTCATCATGCTCGATGAGTTCACGAAGGGTGCTGACCCTGTGAAGAACATGCTTCACCCTATGCTTGAGAAGGCAAACCCACGACTCGGTGACATACCCCTGACCGCTAATACCATAGTGTTCTTAACAGGCAACCTAACGACCGATGGGGTGGGCGACTCCCTCAAAGCGCATAGCCGTAACCGACTAGTCCCAGTAACTATTGCCAAACCCGATGCCGAGCAGTGGATTGAGTGGGCTATTGGTAAGGGACTCGAAGCCGAGGTGATTGCATGGGTGAATCGATTCCCTCACGTACTCGCAAGCTATACCGATGCGGCACAAGGTGACAACCCATACATCTACAACCCACGCAAGGCTCAGCATGCGTTCGTATCACCACGCTCATTGGAGACAGCATCGAACATTGTACAGACCCGCAAGCAGAACGACCCTGATTCGGTGATTGCCGCTTTGACCGGTGCGATTGGTGAATCGGGTGCTAGAGATATGCAAGCGTACATTGAGTTCTCAGATCAACTGCCCACATGGGAAGCCACGATCAAAGAGCCAAAGACTACGACTGTACCCACAAGTCCGGGCGCATGTGCCATTGTGGTGTTCGGTGCTATCTCTCGGATTACGAAAGACACCATTAGTCCATTCATGGATTACTTGTCTCGATTCGATGCCGAGTGGCAAGCCGTGTTCGCTATCAACATTGCCAAGAACCCTGCGAAGCAGAGTATCGCTTTCTCAAGCAATGCGTTCAAGGACTGGGTCGTTAAGAACCAAGACCTACTGTGAGATACCTAACAAATGTTAGAAGGACTAAACGGAATGAGCGCATCAGACTTCAGAAGGTACATCACCCAATGGGTAACAGAGCATGACAAGTGCGGCAAAACTGCGGAGAGCATAAAGATTGTTGGGTATTGCGTACGTGACACAGATTCTTTCGAATGGACAACTGTGTTCGAGCATGCCGACAAGGTTGTGTGCGAGAAGGTAGCAAACATACTTAACGAAGGAGAAGGTAATGGGATACAGAAGTGATGTTATGGCGGTGTTCTACACCTACGACCCTACGGAGTACCCTGCAATGAAGCTATTCATTGACGAGAACGTGCCTGAGTTCTTCAGGGGTGACGAGTACATGCGGTTGTTTAGTGGTGGTATGCCTAAACACGTACAGGGTATTAAGTTCACCATGAATGGGATGAAGTGGTATCCATCGTACCCCGATGTACAGGGGTTCGAGCAAGCGATCGAGAAGTTTGAGAAGCTCAGCGATGGTGGAGATAAGTGGATGTGGGAGTTTGTGCGTCTAGGAGAGGAGGTGGAAGACGTAGAGGAGAGATGTGGTGGGGAAGCCGAGGGCTTACTGTATGTGAATAGAAGTATTGAGTGTGATTTTTAAACAACGAAAGGTAACAAATGTTAGAAGAACGTAAGGTACAGAAGGCGAAGATTACATTGATGCGTGACCCGAGGTTCGCCCTTTGGTCTGGTATCTTGATGGTTGGGCGTACGAGTGTAGTGGATAACATCCCAACTGCATGCACCAACGGAAGAGACGAGAAGTATGGTCGTAAGTTCGTGGCTATGCTCAAAGAGCCTGAGTTGAATTTCGTGGTACTCCATGAGAATCTGCACAAGGCTTTCCGTCACTTGACTACATGGCGTAAGTTGCATGACGAGAATCATTCGCTGGCAAATGCGGCTTGTGACTACGTGATTAACCTCAAGCTCAAAGACCTCGATCCTAGCGAGCGTGTCATTGCCATGCCACGTTGGGCAGATGGTGAGTTGAAGGGTAAGCCGATGGGCTTGATCGATGAGAAGTATCGTGGACTCAATGCCAAGCAAGTGTTCGACCTACTCAAAGAGGAGGAGAAGAGTGGTGGATCTGGCAAAGGTGAAGGCGAAGGCAATGGCTCAGGTGAGGGCGAAGGTGGTACAGGTACGAGCCAAGGTCAAGGTCAGGGCGGGTTCGATGACCACGATTGGGATGGTGCGAAGGAGATGACCGAGGAGGAGAAGAAGGTTCTCGAGCGTGAGATCGATCAGGCTATTCGCCAAGGAGTAATGGCGCATCAAAAGATAGCGGGAACTGGTGGAGGTGATCTCGATCGGGACTTACTCGAGTTGCTCGAACCCAAGGTCGACTGGCGTGAAATGTTGCGTGATTTCGTGAAGGCTACGTGTAGCGCAAAAGATACATCGTCATGGCGTAGGGTGAATCGTAGGTTCTTGTCTATGGGTACGTACATGCCTAGCCTGATCGGTGAGAAGGTTGGTCACTTGGTTATTGCTGTGGATACGTCAGGGTCAGTAGGTCAGGAAGAGCTGTCGGGATTCCTAACAGAAGTTAGGGGCATCGCAGAAGAAGTTAAACCTAGCCAAGTGGACTTGATCTATTGGGATAGCCGAGTAGCCGCACACGAAGAGTACACCGAGAGCGATGTATCTAACATCATCAATTCTACTAAACCTAGAGGCGGTGGTGGTACTTCACCCTCATGTGTATCTGAGTATCTAAAAGAGAAACGTATCGAGCCCGAGTGCATCATCGTTCTAACCGATGGGTACGTGGGTAATGATTGGGGTCGTGATTGGACTGCCCCTGTACTGTGGGCGATCGTAGGAGGAAACGATTGTGTTGCAGACAACGGTAAAACGATTCTTGTCAAGGATTAAATGGTGGTGGTTCATAACAAATGTTAGGAGGTATCAGATGGTAGTAGTTGACATTGGATATAAGAAGTTAGTGATGAGCAAAGACAAGGCAATGCTGTTGGTCGAGTGCCTTGAGAGTGCTGACGTATACGAAGAGAAGTGGTGGAGTGATGACGTGCGCAAAGAGAAAGGGATGGATAGCACTTACACCTACCACGTGTATCCGAACGAGGCATCGTTCAACATGAAGATCGTTAGTGACACACATTATCAAATGGCTAGATTAGCCGGAAAACCAATTAAGGAATAATCATGAGTATTAGTGCATCAGCAGTATTAGTAGAGTTGAACATCAGCGTTTGGCCCGCCGCAAAGATCGATCGTGAAATCACGAGCCAAGTCAATGCAAGCGCATCAGCACACAAAGATGCGTCACAGACCAAGAAGAATCTGTTTGCGGGTACAAGCCTACGAGCAGACATTGAGAAGTTTGCCGCAAGGGTTCGTCTTTACAACAACCAACACACCTTACCTTGGGCAGACAAGGGTGAGCGCATGTTGCCGACCAAGTTGTTCATGGACTACAAGCAGACCATGAATGGGTACGAGCGTACGTTTGACATGTTGTGCGATAACTTCTTTGATGAGTACGAAAGGTTGGTTGACGAAGCCAAAGTGAATCTAGGTTCTATGTACAAGGCAGAGGACTACCCCGACCTAACAGATGTTAGGACTAAGTTCAGCTTTAAGCGTAGTGTGAAACCTTTACCCGAAGCTGGTGACTTTCGCCTAGACATACCTGCGCATGACCTAGAGGAGATGAGGTCAGCGTATGAAGTTCAATACTCGGAGAAGCTAGCCGATGCAATGCGTACACCATGGGAACGCCTCCATGAAGTTCTCTTGGGTATGTCCAAGAAGTTGGGAGATACAAGTGACAACAAGAAGCGGTATCACGACTCATTGATTACCAACCCATTGGAGTTGTGTGAGTTGTTGACGAAGCTGAACGTGACTAACGACCCCAAGTTAGAGGATGCACGTAGGCAAGTAGAGCTAGCTATGCTTGGTGCTGACATTGAAGAGGTCAAGGATAGCCCGTTGGTTCGTGAGAATCTAAAGTCTAAGGTCGATGCGATCTTGGGTAAGTTTGAGTGGTAATTTATAACATTTGTTAGGAGTAAGTGAATATGTCTATGAATACATTGAGTTTGAGTAACGTAGTTGTTGGTGAAGACTTGCAGAAGACTATGGACAAGGAGGGGTTTAAGTTGTCAGGCGTGTACGGGATGCTTGACCCTGTGGTTAGCCGACTGGCTTCATTGAATCCATTGTGGACTTTTGTTATCAATAACAGTGGTTTGGGTACAGGTAACAACCGAGTGGCATCAGGATTTCAAGTCAAGCTAGATGGTGAAGAGCTAGGGTCTATCGGGTTGAGTTACATGGGTCAACGCGGAAAGGTTATCGCTATCTGTAACGATCGTATTGGTAAGGGTAGGCAACGTACTGATTCGTATCGCACTGTGGATGCGGATAAAGCTATCCTCATGGCGAAGAAGATGTTTGGCAAGATGAACCCCAATGAGCGTATCAGTAAGGCTAAAGATGCGGCGGAACGTGTAGTGTCTCGAGCAAGCTGGAACAAAGAGCGTGATCGTACCTTGCACCAAGGCAATATTAAAAATGAGATGTTGGTATGGGCTGAGACTAAAGGTAATGCTTTGTTCATGGAATACCTAAAGGTGGAAGCAATACCCTCGCTTAGACACAAAGTTACTACCTCTATGGAAAAGGTAGAGTTACTCGATACCGAAATGAAGACTATCGAGAGAGTGCAACAGGACTTCAGTAAGAATAAAACCGCATTGGTGGTTAAAGATACAGGTAAGTACCTAGTCAAAATAGGTGACAAAGTTGATCTGTACGATGATAATACGCTCCCCGTGGATATGCGTATGAAGATAGGTATGCTTAAACTTGTGGAGGATGAGCATTACCTTACCGATATAGGTTGCAAGGTATCGAGTGAGATATTTGTGTTGTTGGTCGATCTAACAAATGTTAGCGAAGGAGTATGAAATGAACGAAGAAATTAAATATAGCTCAAGGGCTATCCCCCTACGGGGGTGTAACGACCCCAAGTTTAAATATTTTAGCGCCGCCAATACCGATATACGCAGAACATGGCGTAAGGCGCGCTTGCTTATACGCATCACCAAAGGGGCAGCATATGAAAGCCGTACTTGAGTTCACGTACCCACAAGACGAGGGCAAGCTCAAGCATGCGCTAAGAGGTGAAGAGTATTACCTAGCATTGGTTGAGATTGATAGGGCGCTAACAAGTTCGGACAGAGATGACATGCTGTTTAAGGTTAACCGAATACTAGAAAGAATATTAGAGGAGTAAATAAATGCCAAGACCTAAACCGCCTGAACCTATAACGTTCAGAAACATACGAATGTCTGATAGACAGTGGATTATTTTTAATCACTTTGGTGGTGCGCAGTGGCTACGTGAGTTTTTAGAAAAGAAAGACCCATTTCCTAAAAAGTATTACGAAGGATTAAAAAATGACAACAGGAATTGAATACCTAAAACCGGAACAAAAAAAGAAAGGGCGGGGGTTTGGTAAGAAACCCGCACTATTCTGTACGAGCTTGCGTCTAACAAAGGATGTGATGGATTACTTCAACACAAACTATGCGTATACAAAGCAAGCCAAAATGAGAGAAGTTCTTACCGAGTACGTTAACAATCAAACAGGAAATAAATCATGATTCAATTAGCAACAATACCAAAGTCAACCAAGTCAGCACAAATACGTGACTACGTTGCGGCAAACCCAAAAGCTAAGTCAGCAGACGTAGCCGAGGCGGTAGGCGTAACCCCTGCGTATGTAGCCACAGTAATGTGGAACGCAAAGAAGAAAGCCAAGATAGCGAAGAAAGTTGGGGGGATGCAAAAGAAGAAAGCCATGACCGACAAATCTAATTGGAAGACGATTGCGTTTGCTTCATCGGACATTCCTTTTTATAAGGATTCAGTTATAGATACGACACCCAAACGTATGGCACAACTTGCGTATGAAGCGGGTGTAGCAAAAGCAAAATTGCGTATGCAAGGACAACGCCAGATCGAAATGTTTGAGCCTAAGCCCGACCCAGTTAATCACCCTACTCATTACAAAGTAGGTGGGATAGAGACGATCGACTTTATCGAAGCTAAGAAGCTTGGGTACAACCTCGGCAATGTAGTGAAGTATCTGACTCGTGCCGACCACAAAGGCAACAAGTTGGAAGACTTACGCAAAGCTCAGTGGTATCTGACACGTGAGATCAATTCGCTCAAGTGACACCTAACATTTGTTAGAACTAAGCCCGCCTAGTGCGGGCTTTTTTTCGTCTGTACTATTGACAAAGTAAAAAGTTATGCTATCATAAAGACTTGAAAAACTTTTTGGAGTATCAGATGAGTGAACGAATGGACAACGCACTTGCCCTCGCTGACAAGTGTTGGTCAAAAGCAAGCGGAACAAACCCCGAGTTTGTTGAGCGCTACCTAGAGTTAGCAGAAGAGTTGCTAGTGTCAAAGCCCGTTGTTCTTGGTGATGAATTCCGAGAGTACTGCGGCAAGAAACTTTTATTCCGACCCAAAGAACTGCACCCTAACGTATGGGTATCAGGCGTACGCGCTCTGAGTACGCTCGGATGGATTGCCCACAATGGTTACACGACACCGACCAAGTCACACAACCACATGCCCTCGGTCTCAGTATGGAAGAGCATGATCTATGGCAACGACACCTGAAGCCAAGGTCAAGGCAAAGATCAAGGCTATCTTAAAAGCTCACAACGTCTACTACGCTATGCCTATTGGTACTGGCTACGGCAATAGCGGTGTGCCTGACTTCCTGTGTTGCGTGAACGGCAAGTTCCTAGCGATCGAAGCCAAGGCGGGTAAGGGTCAAGCAACCGCGCTACAACTAAAGAATCTAGAAGCGATCAACGCATCGGGTGGGTATACGTGCATCATTCGTGAAGACAACCTCGAATACCTAACAAATGTTATAGCGGAGTGCATGCAGTGAACATATTAACAATAGACTTTGAGACATATTATTCTCGGGAGTTCAGCCTAACAAAAGTTACCACGGAGGAATACATTCGTAGCCCTGAGTTCGAGGCTATTGGCGTAGCTGTACAGGTAGACGATGGTGAGCCCGAGTGGTTCAGCGGCGATGGTGAATCGTTGCACCAGTTCCTCACCCGATACGATTGGGCTAACTCTTTGGCGTTAGCGCACAACGCCCCGTTCGATGGTGCAATTTTGAAGTGGGTCTACGGACTTAGCCCCAAAGGTTGGCTTGATACTTTGTCTATGGGTAGAGCGCTACATGGTACGGAGGTAGGCGGTAGCTTAAAGGTTCTGGCCCAACACTACGCCCTTGGTGAGAAGGGTACAGAGGTTGAGAACGCCTTGGGGTTACATCGTGCCGATTTCAGCCCCGCGCAGTTAGAGCGTTATGGTGATTACTGTAAGAACGATGTTGCACTTACATGGGAATTGTTTGGGCAGATGAGCAAGGGTTTTCCCAAGGTTGAGTTACGCCTGATTGATCTGACTGTGCGTATGTTCACCGAGCCAGTATTGCGGTTGCATAAGGGGGATTTAATATCGCACCTAGCAAATGTCCAATACACAAAAGAGATAGCGCAAGGCGCGTTTGCTAAAGAAGACTTGATGAGCAACCCAAGGTTTGCCGCTTTGTTGGAAGAACTTAACGTCAAGCCACCGATGAAGGTCAGCCCCGCCACAGGTAAGCAAACTTTTGCGTTCTCTAAGACAGACGAAGAGTTCAAGGCATTGCTCGAACATCCAAACCTTGAAGTTCAACTGTTAGTGGCAGCGAGATTAGGCACTAAGTCTACGATAGAAGAAACAAGAACTGAAAGATTTATTGGTATTGCCGATCGCGGTGCTTTGCCTGTACCCCTACGCTACTATGCCGCCCACACAGGGCGATGGGGCGGGGACGACAAGCTTAACTTACAGAACCTACCAAGGAACTCACCGCTAAAGGGCGCAATCATTGCCCCGGACGGATACATGATGATCGATTCAGACTCATCACAAATTGAAGCCCGTACGCTCGCATGGCTTGCGGAACAGAACGACTTAGTTGACGCATTTGATAGGGGCGAAGATGTATACAAAATCATGGCATCTGCTATCTATGGCAAGGACGTGTCAGAAATTACAAAGGACGAGAGATTCGTTGGTAAGACCACTATCCTTGGTTGTGGGTACGGCATGGGTGCGAAGAAGTTCCAAGCGCAACTCAAAAACTTTGGAGTGGAGATTACGTTGGTCGAAGCGACACGGATTATCGACACGTACCGCGCAACGTATCCGAAGATTGTTGAGTTATGGAAGTCTGCGGCGTCAGCCCTAAAGTCTATACTACAGAAACAGCACACTACGCTAGGCCGAGGCGATATTTTAAAGGTCGAGGGCATCAAAGGTATTCTGTTACCCAACACCTTGTACTTGCGTTACCCCAACTTGCGTAAGCTTCAAGACGATGACGGCGAAATCGAACTTGTATACGACACCAAGAAGGGCAAAGCAATTATCCCAACACGTATTTATGGTGGTAAGGTAATTGAGAACGTGTGTCAAGCATTAGCCCGTATCGTGATTGGTGAGCAGATGCTTATGGTTGCGAAGAAGTACCGAGTCGTGATGACTGTGCATGATGCCATCGCTTGTATCGTGCCGACTGAACAAGTTGAAACCGCTAAAGAATACGTTGAGATGTGCATGCGCACCCGCCCGAATTGGGGTATGGAGTTACCTTTGAACTGCGAAGCGGGGTACGGAGAGAGCTATGGAGCATGCTGAAAATGGTATGCGCATACTGTGGAAGTACATTAACAAAAGGACAAGGGACATCCACTTTTCGTGGGAACGTTGGAGCAGAGGCGACGCCTACGGGTTTTGGGAATTTAGATTACCACCTAAACAGGAGTGATAGATGACTTGGCCTTTTCCCCCATTCCCAAACCCCAAGGACAAGGGCACACGAGTGCCCAAGTTCAACCCTGACAACCATGAGGATGCGCCGGTATGAACGACGATGATGATATTCAAGAATACGTAAGCCCGAACAAGCAGCGGAATGATGTATTGGAAGAAGTAGCCAAAGAGTTTGAAAAGATGAAAGCCTTTGAGAAGGACACAATGGCAAGCTTTGCCGCTTTTGTGCGGGGGATGAAGCGATGATTAAGTACGACGGGTATGATGAAGCAATCATAGGCCCAGCAAGCATTTGGCGTGACAGTACAACCGTATCTGTATTAGTATATGACGCAGAGAAGATACGGGAAATCCTTATGCGAGACGGCATGGATGCCGAGGAAGCTAGGGAGTTCATTGAGTTTAACATTGAAGGCGGCTATCTAGGGATTGAAACCCCTGTGTTAGTTTGGCCTAACGATATATGGGATGAGTCATGAGTATTGTTTGGTCATTCAGTAGCCTGAAAACATTTCAACAGTGTCCTAAGAAGTACTACCATACCAAGATAGCCAAGGACATTGTTGAGCCGGATACACAGGCAACACTGTATGGAAAAACAGCGCACACTGTGGCGGAGGAATACATTCGTGATGGGGTGCCAATCCCTGAACAGTTTGCCTATATGCAAGCTACCCTAGACGTCTTAAAAGACATCCCCGGAGAGAAGTTATGCGAAGTAAAACTTGGATTGACGAAGAATTTAGAGTCGTGCGACTTCGATGCTCCGAATGTATGGTGGCATGGGGTAGCGGATTTGGTGATTATCAATTGGACTACGGGAACGGCACACTCCATAGACTACAAGACGAGCAAGAGTGCGAGATATGCGGATGTGAAGCAACTCGATCTTGTCGCTTGTGGATTATTCGCCAAGTTTCCGGAGATTCAAAGGGTGAAGTCGGCTCTCTTGTTTGTAGTCAGCAAGGAATTCGTGAGGGCAGTTCATCACTCGGAGATGATGCCAAAATACATAGAACCCGCCGCCCGAGACGTAGCAAGAATTGAAGCGGCGTTAGAAAACGGGGTATGGAACCCTATCCAAGGCCCACTGTGCAAGTTCTGCTCAGTGAAACAATGTGAATACAACAGGAATTAATATGCCTTACGTAAATAAACCCCGCCCCTACAAAAAAGAATATCAGCAGCAGATTGAGCGTGGTGAAAGCCCAGCTCGCTTAGAACGTCAGCGTGCTAGAGAAGGTATAGATAATAAAAATACAGACAAAAACAAAGATGGACGTGCCGACGTCCGTGAAGGAAAAGATGTTGCTCATATCAAGGCGCTATCTAAAGGCGGCTCCAACAAGAACGGAACCAAACTTCAAACCCCATCAACCAACCGATCATTTAAACGTGGCTCAAACCACAAAGTTGTATCAGAAGTAAGTACTAAGGAACGTAAGAAAAAATGAACCTATCAGAGTATACGTGGCCTCGTCCTCCGGGGTTCACGCCGTTCGATCATCAGAAGACAACATCAGAATTCCTTACAATAAACCGCAAGGCGTTCTGTTTCAACGAGCAAGGTACAGGTAAGACAGCGTCAGTTATTTGGGCTGTGGATTATCTAATAACTATTGGATTAGTGAAGCGTGTATTAGTGATCTGCCCTTTGTCGATCATGAAGTCGGCTTGGCAGAATGATTTGTTTAAGTTTGCAATTCACAGAACCGTTTCAATTGCTTACGGAGCCGCACGTAAGCGCAAAGAGATTGTTAGTCTTGGTGCTGAGTTTGTCATCATCAACTTTGATGGTGTTGGCATTGTCAAGAAAGAAATTATTGCTGGTGGGTTTGACCTCATCGTAGTAGATGAAGCGTCAGCCTATAAGAATGCGCAGACAGAGCGTTGGAAAGACCTACGAGACCTAACAAAAGCTATTAAGGGCTTGTGGATGTTGACTGGTACGCCTGCCGCCCAATCACCTGTGGATGCTTACGGATTGGCAAAGCTTGTGAACCCCAAGGGTGTGTCACCTTTCTTTGGTCAGTTCAGAGACACAGTGATGATGAAGCTCACTATGTACAAGTGGATACCCAAGCCAACCGCACAACTCATCGTACACAAAGCATTGCAACCCGCTATTAGATTTGAGAAGGCCGACTGCCTTGATCTGCCGCCCGTTACCTTTGTTGAACGAGATGCACCATTAACACCGCAGCAGTTAAAGTTCTACAACATACTCAAGAAGCAGATGATGATTGAGGCTGCTGGCGAAGAAGTATCAGCAGTTAATGCTGCCGTGCAAATTAACAAACTCTTGCAAATAGCTGGAGGTGCGGTGTATACGGATACAAGCGAAGTCATTGAGTTTGATGTGAGCAGTAGGCTTAACGTAGTTCAAGAAGTAATTGAAGAGTCAAGCCACAAGGTGCTTGTGTTTGTTCCGTTTACGCACACCATACAATTACTTGAGAAGCATTTACAAAAAAACAACATCACGTGCGAAGTAATTAACGGCGCGGTGTCAGTCAACAAACGCTCAGATATTGTCAAGCAGTTTCAAGAGCAACAAGAACCAAAAGTATTAATCATCCAACCGAAGGCGGCGTCACACGGGTTAACTCTAACTGCCGCTAACACAATCATTTGGTATGCTCCATGCACAAGTGTTGAAACGTACTTGCAAGCCAATGCACGTATTGATCGCCCCGGGCAAGTTAACAACATGACCATCGTACACATTACGGGTAGCCCCATCGAAGCTAAGATGTACACGATGCTTCAGGGCAACATCAACAACCACCAAAAAGTAATTGATCTTTACAAGCAAGAAATTTCTTCGGAAACTCTTGACAATGTAAAAAGTTAGAGTAGAATTAGATTTGTGTAGCAGTGATGGGTAACGGGTTAGCGCCGTTACAAACCTCCATAGTTTTGAAACACACTGCTTTATGTGAACTGCCACTGCTACACATTTAACCATTAGGAGAATTAGATGGACGAAGAAGTCAAAGACAGAGTTACCTCTATGGACTTAGCAAAGCTAACGTCTATATACATCAAGATCAGAGACAAGCGTGCCGACAACAAGCGCATGTTTGAAGCTGAAGATAACGATCTCAAAGAGCAAGCGGAAGTGTTAGAAGCACAAATGCTCGATGTATGTAAAGACATGAATGCTGATAGCATTCGCACCCCACACGGCACAATTATTCGCTCGGTAAAGTCACGGTACTGGACGAATGATTGGGATTCAATGTACACGTTCATCGAAGAACAAGGTGCATTTGGCCTGTTAGAGAAGAGACTTCATCAAACAAATATGAAGGACTTTCTTACTGAGAATCCCACAGTTCTACCACTTGGCCTCAATGTGGAGAATTCTTATTCCGTGGTAGTTAGACGTTCAAAGGAAAAATGAGATGAGTAATTTAACAATCATCAACGAAGACTTGCCCGACTTCCTGCAAACTGCAGGTGTCAGCGCACTCACAAAACAACTCGCCGGTAAGACTGGCGTCAAGCGCATCGTGCCCAAAAACGGAATTTTCCGTAAGACAGTCGGTGGCGAAGAGATGGGCAAGGTCAAGGGTAACCTAGACGTTATCATCGTTAACGCATCCCCTGCTGTGGGTCGTATCTTCTATGCAAAAGCATGGACTCCCGATGCCGAGCCAACTCCGCCCGACTGCTTCTCCAACGACGGACGCACGCCTGATGCCGGAGCCGAGAACCCACAGTCTGAGCGTTGCGATACTTGCCAACAGAACATCAAGGGTTCAGGCATGGGCAACTCTAAGTCTTGCCGCTACTCACGCCGTATCGCTATGGTGTTGAAAGAGGATTTTGGTACTTCACTTGAAGGCGAAGTCTATCAAATGAACTTAGCTTCTAAGTCATTGTTCGGTGACGGTTTTGGTGAGAACACTCACACTTTTGAAAACTACTCTAAGTACTTGTCCAACAACGGCAAGAGCTTGGACTACGTCGTTACGCAGATTAGCTTCAACGAAGAGAACGACAACCAGTCTGTGCTGTTCACGCCGACTGGCTACATTAACAAAGCGCAGTACGCTGTGACTAGCGAAGTAGCTAAGAAGCCTGATGTGTTGAAGATGGTAGTTATGACACCATACCAAGCTGATATGGCAGGTAAAGCCGCTAAGCTAGAAGCACCAACCCCCAAAGCCGCCGCGCCTAAAGTTGAGTCTCCCATTGAGGAGCCGACTAAGCGTGAAAAGAAAACTGAACCTAAACCCACAGTTAAGAAAGACCTTGACTCTGTGGTGAAGGCTTGGAGTGACGAGGATTAATATGCCCTATGGTTACAGCCAAAGCTTGGTGTTCGCAAATAGAAAAGCAAGCATTAAGTCTTTGGGTGTGGCTTTGGGTCGTGTTTGTATCCGCGCAAACATCAGCGTTAGCGAGGTTGCAGGGTTCTTCGGGGTGACTCGAATGACTATCTACAATTGGTTCAAGGGGGATGCCGTCCCCTACCACAGCTACGATGAAGCCATTAGCGATTACATAACTCATACCCAAGCTACCATCCAAATAAAGTAAAACATGTCATCTTTCGATCTACTCGATACGGTACTGCCACCGGAAGGGCGCTACTGTGTGATGGGGATTGGTAAGTATCCTGACCAGAATTTTGTAGATACTAAGGAAGAGGTTGAAGAGCTAGCGCAGCAGTTTGTTTTACGAAAGATTGACGTATTCTTTGGATGCGCCAAGTATGGTTCGTTAGACAACCGCACCCATGAAAATGCTAAATACTTCCGTGCTCTGTGGATGGACATTGACTGTGGCCCAACCAAAGGTGTACCCGACAAAAAAGGCATTATCAAAGGCTATCTCGATCAGCAAACCGGACTCGATGAGTTCAAGAAGTTCTGCATTGCGGTCGGCTTACCAAGGCCAATACTAGTAAGTTCTGGTTACGGCATACATGCGTACTGGCTACTAGAAGAAACAGTGTCTCGCCGAGAATGGGAGCCACTAGCCAATCGGCTTCGTGAGTTGTGCGTTGAGCAAGGATTAATTGTGGACTCCTCAGTCTTTGAGGCTTCACGTATCCTGCGCATCCCCGGCACATTTAACTTTAAGCAAGAAGAGCCCAAAGAGGTAACAGTACTAAATGAACTGACGCCTCGCATGACATATCAAGAAGTTAAAGACTTGCTTGGTGCGCCTGAACCAAAGGACGATGTACCCGATTTCATTCCGCGCTCAATGAGCCCGATGATGGAAGCGCTTATGGGTAACAAGGTTAAGCGGTTTAAGACGATCATGATGAAGGGTGAAGGTGGGTGCGCTCAGCTTAACTATTGCTTTGAGAATCAGGACAGCATTGAAGAACCGTTGTGGCGCTCCGCTCTTTCTATTGCAGCTTTCTGCGTAGATGGAGACAAGGCCGCACATAAACTGTCGGATCAGCATGAGGGCTACGATGCCGTAGAAGTTGACAATAAAGTTAATAACCTACGTAGCAAAGGTGGCCCACATCACTGCTCGACATTTGCAAAACTCAATCCGCAAGGTTGCGAGGGTTGCATCCATAGAGGCAAAATTAAATCGCCCATCATGCTCGGTGTTGAGATTGAACAAGCCGAAGCAGAAGATAACGAATACGCCGTTGAAGATAAAGACGGTGAGGTTGAGATACAGCACATACCAGAGTACCCATTTCCATTTTTCCGGGGTAAGAAAGGTGGCGTCTACATTCGACCTGAAAGCGAAGATGCCGAAGCCGAACCCAAACTTGTCTATGAGCACGATTTTTATGTGGTCAAGCGTATGCGTGACCCTGAGATTGGCGAAGTAGCTTTGTTCCGCTTGCACCTACCGCACGATGGTGTTCGAGAGTTCAGCATATCTACGATGGCTATCTCTTCACCTGATGAGTTGCGCAAGCAGTTGGCACACAACGGCGTTGTAGCCCATAAGTCACAGTACGAATCACTTGCAAGATTTGTTGTGTTTTTTATTAAAAATTTGCAGTACGTTAAAAAGGCAGAGACCATGAGAACTCAGTTTGGTTGGGTTGAGGGGGACAGCAAGTTCATCCTCGGCGATAGGGAGATTACAAAAGACGGAGTGTTTTACAGCCCGCCGTCAAGCATCACAAAAGATGTTGCCGAAAAACTTATCGTTAAAGGCACGATGGAGAAGTGGAAAGAAGCGTTCAACATGTACGCTAAGCCCGGGCTAGAAGGCCATGCGTTTGCCGCACTTACAGCGTTTGGCTCACCACTGTTAAAATTTACAGGTCTTGAAGGCGCAATCATTAACTTGATTCACTCTGAGTCCGGTTCAGGTAAATCGACAGCGTTGTTTATGTGCAACAGTGTGTATGGTCAGCCCAAAGACTTGACCTCCATGTACAAGGATACGTTCAACGCAAAGATGCACCAGCTTGGCGTAATGAACAACCTGCCTAACACCATTGACGAGATCACCAACCTAAGTGGCATGGAGTTTTCCGACTTGGCATACAGCATTAGCCAAGGCCGAGGCAAAAATAAAATGAATGGCTCGACTAATACGTTGCGTGTTAACAACACCAAGTGGCAAGGGATTACTTTAGCTTCAGCCAACGCCAGCTTTTATGAGAAGTTAGGAGTAGCAAAGAATACGCCTGATGGTGAGTCCATGCGCCTGCTTGAGTACAAGATTGAGCCTAACAACATCATCGACGTACAAGTAGGTAAGCAGATGTTTGACCACCAACTACGCGAGAACTTTGGGCATGCCGGTGAAATCTACATTCAGTGGTTAGTTAACAACTTAGAAGAAGCCATAGCTTTGGTGCGTAAGATTCAAGCTCGGCTTGATAGGGAAGTTCAGTTCAACCAAAAGGAGCGTTTCTGGTCAGGTGTGTCGGCGTGCAACATAGCTGGTGGTTTAATTGCATCTCAGTTAGAACTGCACAACTATGATATGAAGGCTGTGTACGACTGGCTCAAGGGTATGCTTGGCGAGATGCGGTTTGAAATTCAAGCACCAAACTCTACACCCGTGACAATCCTTGGTGAGTTTGTTAACGCCCACATTATTAATGCTTTGGTTGTAAACGGTGAGGTTGATGCTCGTAGTAACCTGCAGTCAATGCCTATGCTCGAGCCCCGTGGAGAGCTACTCATACGCTACGAGCCAGATACCAAAGAACTCTTTATCGCGGCCAAGCAATTTAAAGACTTTTGCGTCAAACAGCAGATCAACTACAAGACTACTTTAAAAGAGTTGGGTAATGCCAAGATTTACTTAGAAGGTGTGAACAAGCGAATGTCCAAGGGCATGAAGGTTGTATCCCCCGCAGTTCGGGTGCTAAAGTTTGACGCATCAGCCGCCGAGTTCTTACAGATGGATGCCTTTGTAGCTACAGATGAAAATCGAGACGGTGACGTATCAAATTGATTGGTCTAAATTCCGGCGTGGCTACTCTTTCTTTGTACTCTGCATTGACGAGAAAGCCGCCCGAGAAACCATTACAACAATCTGTAGGCGGCTAAAGATGACTGTGGTTACGAAAGTAGTTATAGAAGAAGGCGTAAAAGGTCTGCGAGTCTGGCGAGTTTGAGCTATACTAAACCCTGAGATTTCCTGAGTCAGTTGCTACTCTCCTTTTATCCCCGGCTAATCACCGGGGATTTTTTTCGGCCTTTCGTCTAGCCGCCATCTCTTCGGCTCGCTTATCCAAACGATCTTCAAGCGTACTTACGGCCTCTTCAACTATTGCAATATTTTTCTTCGTAACAGTTACGCCAGCACGAGAGCCTTCGCGTTGTTTGGCTTTTTCCCTTAGCGAGTTCTTAATACTATCGCCGTTGAGCTTATACGTTGGGTGCTTGACGTTAAATTTAAGTACTTCATTTTCTAAAATGTTATTGAAGTTCTCAATACCTTCGGGTGTGTCTTTACGTAGTTGGAAATCCAACTTGCTTAAGATCATATTGCGTTGGTTAACAATTCTTTGCTCAATACCGGTTAACTTAAATGCTGGGCCTTGAGTAGCCGCAAGAAGGTCAGGACGGAAACCAATTGCTTGACCGATCAACTCGCCCTTCTTCACATCGTCTTTGCTAACTAATTCTTTACCACGTGGAGTCTTCATACCCTCATCTGCATATTTGTTAGCAACCACGAGATTGCGCACGGCAGCGGGAAGCATTTTCTCCAGCATCTTCTGGTAATCACCCAATGCGTAGGCATCGTATGCGTCGGCAAAACCAAGTAGTAAGCTTGCAGTTGGGCCACCAAAGTGGTCTAGCATGAAAGCAATTGCGCTTTCGCGAGAAGTCTTAGTCTCTTTACTATCGCGGCCCCACAGATCATTCAAGCCAATACGGGAGCCAATGTCGTAGCCCGTGATTGCGTTCAATGGGCCACGGTCAACAATATCGCTTACAGGTACGCCGCCAATCTCAACGTCACCCAACTTCTCGGGCAAGAACACAGTGCGGAACCAAGTCTCAAAGTCAAGGTCTTTGAGTTCTTCAGGCCAATCATCGTCAAGCCCTAACTGACCCCAAGCCCAACCCATTAACCCCATGATGGGACTAAACAAAGCCATGTTTGCCGCACCAGCAAGAAGATAGGAAGTGCCCATCATGCCAAAGAACTTAGTAGCCGCTTCTTTTTTTCCTTCTTTATTAAGGAAGGGGATCATTTTCTTGAAGTTGGTTAGCAGCAGTAAAGACATCTGCAATGGGTACGTCTTAAACTGGAACGCAATCTTGCCGATACCCTGTTGCATAAACCGTGGGCGGTTTGTAATGTCGTAGTTACCAAGTGCTTCGTTAGTAGAGTCAACCGCTTTTTGCACAGCATCATCGTAGCTAAGCCCTTGCTTCTTACCCAACCGATACGCAGCTAGGTAGACGGCCTCACGGCTTAAACGCTCAGTGTTGTGCATCAGAGCGCCGACCATCAAGTTAGCTAGGCGCTTACCTTTTCCAGCAACACCTTCAAACTGCTCGGTGGACATGCTTTTGTAGCCCCACACCAAAGAAGCGTAGGTAGACTCAGACACACCACGGGCTACCATTTCACTAACGGCTTTGCGTTCATCTTCGGGGATAGACTTACTGTTAGCAATACTTGGCGCAGTAATAGAAGTTGTGCCGTCTACGTTAGTGCGGAACACACTGTACTGATTGACCAAGGTGGTCATCTTTGCAAGCTCAGTAGCCGCACCTGTAGCGTCGTTGTAATTACCGGCAAGTACGGGCAAGCCAGAAATGAATACGCTAGAAGGCTGAATCAAAGCCGACGCAGCAGAAGACAAGTACCAGAAGTAGGATGCTTTGTTTGCAATCCCAGCAACGGACTCACTTAAAGAGCCGTGATCGCCAGACAACGCCATGTCAATACGCTTCTCAGCTTCTTGCACAAACGGTGATAACTCTTCACGTTCGTTGATTGAATCACGTGCAGCCGACAATGAAAGGCGAAGCTTGGGTGCGTACTTCAAACGTGCCAACTGGATGGATTGCTTAGAAGCAGTAGTGGCAATATTGCGTTGCAAGTCTGTGCTAAAACCACCACGCCCTTTACGGTGAGTGAACTGCCTGCGGAATGACTGCTCTGGCATCGTAGTCAAATAGATTTGGTAGACCGCATCTTTTAAACCTTCCTTAGCCGAAGGAGAGCCTAAGTCTTTGGCGTCGATTGCTTCAAAGACTTTCTTAAGCATCTCACTTGAGTTCTGTGATGCGGCGCGTAGTGTCTTAAGGTCGTTACCTTGCACAAACTCTTGACGGAACAATACGTCTTCGTAATCTTCTCCACGTTTTGCGGCTAACTCTTTAGCCTTAGCATTACGCTCTGCACGACTTTCAAACAAATAGAACAAGCGGTTTTCGCCCGAACCAATCGCTAACCAATAGTCACCACGACGCACCAATGGGAAGAAAGGTTTGATCCTTGCATCAGCCTCAAAGGTCTTGCGTATAAGAGCCATCAAGTTTTTCTTCTCTTCAGGAGCCATGCCCTGAATACTATTGATCTGCTCATCTAACAAATCGGAGTACAACTCAATGACTGACTCGTAGTAGTCCCGCAGTTGCTTGTACATACGCTGACCGACAGGGCCAAGCGCTTTGTAGTCGGCGGCAAGAGTTGTTGTTTTTGGTGCGGGCTTAGCACCCTTTTTAGTTTTCTTCTCTTTACGCTCTACTTCTACTTCGCGTGCATTTGGATCGGAAGGATCAACCTCTGCCAACGTAGTGGCGTATATAAAGTCTGAAAACTTAGAACGGCTAAGTTTAGGGTCTTCTTTAAAGCCACGATTAAGCGAGCCAATGACTTGTTCGGCACCAGCTAAGAACTGCTGAGACATACCTAACATGCGTTGTAGCTGCGTATTTGTTTCACTCAGCGCAGAGATGCCTACATCAGCGGCCCACTTAGCCAAAAAATCAAACGTGGGTAAGCGCACTGAAGCTTGTAGTTTGATGTACCCCATATCATCGACTGCGTTGGCTAAAATTTGCCGAACAGCTTTAGGATCACGTGCCGTCTGCATCAGACTTACATTTTTAGACTCCTCACCTTCGCGGGATAAACGCACTTTTTCTTTTGCAATCTTTACGTCTTTTGCAAGCTGGAGGGCGGAGCGTTTTGCTTTTGAGTCAGCCTCTTCGTCAAACTCGGGGGGAGTGAACTTGCCCTTCTGTTGGAGCGCACCACCTTTTGTATCAATTTTGGTCAACCTTGTGCCAAGCATCTTGTCAGTAATATCAACCAGATCAGTAAACGCAGTTGCATCTCCGGCCTTAACACCAAACAAATCGCGGATGCTATCGACAAAACCAGAGAAGCCTGTGCCACGTTTACCTTGCACGGTCATCAAGAACTTCTGGAACTCAGGGCTAGACATGCCGTAAGCCAAGAATTCATGGGGGTCAGAGAACACACCAATAGATACTTTGCCCGTTCTGTCGCGGTCAGTAGTGCCTTCAATCATTTGTTGCACTTCTGGGGGTAGTTCGCCAAACAACACGCCTTCTTCATACGCTTCTTGCGTACGCTTCATTAGGCTTTCCATCTCGCGCATAAACTTCTGCAAGCTAGCGTTCTTAAACCCTTTGAATAGACCTGCGTCAATACGACTAGCCGTTGCTGCGTGCAGCAATTCGTGCAACACTGTTATAACGTTTATACCTTGTTGGTCTCCGAAGCTACTACCACGCACGTATATGGTACGTTCTTTAGACCCCGGGGTATACACAAACAAACCACGCGCACCGCTTAGCTGAGCTGGTATTGAATCGCCCTTCTCAACCACCACAAACTTAACGTTAATTACAAAGTTACGGATACGTTGCGCTACAAATCGCTGGAATAGATTACCAGTCTTAATAATGCGCGCAATTGCTTGTGAGCCGTTAGTCAGATTGCTAAACCCTGTGTCGGCTTTAGCTACTTTAACGTCCGATGACTTGCTAGCTTTAGATTCTGTTTTACCTGATACACCCGGGGCTGAGACTGCGCCAAGTACATCTTCTTTGGGGCCAGAAAGAACATCTTGAGCGGCTTTGATACCCCGGCGAATGTCAGCAAGCTCTGCTTCCGTAGCCTTAGAGTTTTTAATGTCTGCGCTAATCCGTTTGCCTATTGCGCTGCCACGAGCAATGTTAGGGTTACCCTGTAGTTCTAACAAACCACGAAGCGCACTGCGCCGAGACTGTCGTGCGTCAATCTCAGCTTGCTCAGCTTCTTCAAAGCTAAGTTCTTCAATCTGCTCTGGCGTTAAAGTCTGGTTAAGTTGGGCAACAAACTTCTTTCGGTTGTACTCAGCGTCGTTGTTAATTCGAGTTTGTTCGTTACGGGTTAACTTTTTCTGTTCCTTAACTTCAGGGGGTGCGGTTGGACGACCACGAGTTTTACCGGCTACTGCTCCGGTTGTTGGTGCCGCTTGTTCTTCTTGCGTTGTTTCGATGGTTTCAGAGGTTTCAGGGCCACTTATGTTTCCTTCTTGGCGTTGGGTTATTTCTGTCTTTACAAGGTCGTACTCAACATCGCTAAGACTAGTATTAGTAAGTTCTGCATCAAGCTGCTCGTCCGATAACGCACGGACTGCTTCAGGTGTAGCTGCCCCACGAGTTAACGCAAATGGCTGTGGCTTTGTTTCTGCGGGTGTTCCTTTTGACGCTTCCCTAGCTGCATCAAGTTCGTCAAGTTGTTTAATAACAGCATCAAATTTAGCTGAAGCCTCATTACGCTTGGCCTCTAAAACTTTTACAGATTCGTATTTTTTGTCTGAATCATAGTTACCGTTTTCATCAAGAGCTAACGGCTTGCCATCGTCGCCTAAAACATCTGCTGCGCGAACACCATCTAAATCAATTAGTTTGTCTAATAGAGCCGAGCTTTCTTCACTTGCTGCGTCAAGCTGTTTGATAAGTTCATCTCGTTTTTCAAAGTACGCTACCGTGTCTGATATGCCTTTGTCTTTTTCTTCGTCTGTTAATGCAGTCGGCTTGACTGTTTCTCCAGCAGTAACTCCTGCAACATCCGGTCTAGCAGATACCACTCCACTTGTGACAGGCTCAACAACTCCTCCGGCGGGGGGTTCTGCACTGGGCTGTCCAGCCACGCTAACGCTTTCTCCACTTGGAGTACTGATAGGTTCAACAACATTTGCTGTTCCTCCTGTTTCGTCCTTCGCAAGCTCATCTGCTTGTGCCTCCTCTTGGGCTAAGTTCTGGGCGTCAATCTTTGCCTGTTGAGGTGGAACCCCAATTGCAATCAGTTCTTGCGTAATCTGCTCAACACGACCTTCAGGTATTTTAACGGCTGCAGTCTTAGCTTCGGCTTTTAATTCTGCATCAACTTTACGTGTGGCAATGCCTTCAGCGTTCTCTGCGGGTATGCCTTGTTGTATATTAATTTTAGTAAGTGCGGCAATACGGTCGGCACGAACTTGTTCAGGCGTTGTCTTTGGTGGAGGCGCTTGTTTTAAGTCGTCGCTTGGGCGCACTGTCCCAAGTTCCCCTAAGTCTGTATCTGTTGGTTTTTTCTCTGCTGCAAGCTCAGCGTTAATTGTGGCTTGCTGCTCAGCCATTCTAGCGTTACGTAGATTAGAACGTGCTTCAATTGGAGCAGTAACGCCCTCGGCAATAGCTTCCAATAGCACATCGGCGGGTTTGTCCTCACCCGTAGCTTTTTGTGCGGCAAATTCACCACCTGCGCCACCACCCATTTGCAAGGCCAGTTCTTTACCCCACGCCGCCATCGTAGCTTTTTTAGCCGCAGAACCAGCAAGTTTACCTTCAGCAATAAGAGCCTGCGCGGGCTTCAAAAACCTACCAGCTATGCCCATAGACAAAGCATCAAACGTACCAATAATCAGACCACGCTTAGCACCCTTTTCCTTGATCTCGTCCATGATCTTAGGGTTAGACAAAGCTCTGGATATTGCGTTTGCATCCAGCATGTTGACGCCTTTGTCTTGTAAGACATCAGCCATGACCGAGCCGTATTCAATACCGCCAGAACTAAGACCAGCCGCAGTTGAACGTGCTACAACTCCCGCCGGGCCGAGCACCAAAGAAGGCACCATACCGGGCAAAGATACAGCTAAAGACTCCACCAACATTGTGAATGTTGCACGTGGGTTAGAAGCCAGAGCGGAGATAGCCTCACCGTAAGTTTCGGAGTTGCCAATTTCCATCATACCCGCACGGATATCTTGCGACGGGGCAGCGGCTGCTCTTTGTTTTGCGTTGCGTGCCAATATACGTCCAGCGGCATCTGCGTCGGTTACACCAGTTTGGAACAAGTAGCTTGTAGCAATATCACCCAGACTTGCATCTACACGCTTAAACATGTTGCCGGTTGCTTCTGTGGCGTACTGGTAAGGAGACTCAGTAAATTTAGTTTCAGGTGTGGCTTTAATTTCACCAGCAGGTTCAGCCGCAGCGCGAGGCGGGGCGGGCATAGCCATTGGCGCTTGCTGTTTAAAGTAGTCACTACCCCGTTGCTGTCCGTGCTTAATTACGTCCTCAAACTTAACACCCATGCTTTGGAGAGACTGTTTTAATTTTGCTTGGTCAGCGCCCTCTTCAAGAAGGTTAACGGCATCGTCAAGCATTTCAATTCGATTTTTATACGGGGCACGTTTAGGCGGCTCGGATACTCTTTCTACTACGGGGGTAGACGGAGTAGGCTTTGGCGCAGCGGGAGCGGCAGGGGGTGCTTCTTGAGCACCAAGGTAACCAAGAATTTTAGCTTTAGCTGCAGATGGATCATCAGTAGCAATATCGTATTGCTTACCTTGGTATTCGTAGATGGGCATTTAGCGCCTCAAGGAATTTTGATTGGGTTTCCAGCAGTACCGGGCGCTGCTTCACCAGCACCGGTAAGCCCTTCTGTTCTTGAGTGGGTAGCACGGAAACCTTTTTCCGCTTCTCTTAGCAGCCGAGCGGCTTCTTGTGTGCCTCCAGCTTTCATAGCTCTTCTATACGCTGCACCCTCTGGGCTAAACAGTTTGAAGTCAGCTATATCTTGTGCTACTGCGGCATCAACACGTTGTTGTATAGGAGCTATAGCCGCGCTCTGCTTGTTAGGCGCGTTCTCACTTGTAGAGAACGAAGTTGTACTTTTCATCTTAGCCGCTGCGCTACTTAGTGCATCCAAACGAGCTTTGTTTTCTTTACTTGGATCCATTGCGTATGCTTCTTCCGCATCAGCCAGACGCTCAGCCAATTTAGCCGCAGTAGCGCCCTTACCAGAAGTTTTACTATACCCAACAGTACGCGCTGCAATGTCTGCGCCGTAACGAAGTTTGTCGCCTTGGGCTCTGTTGGCATCTTGTTGGAATTTACGAGCCTCTGCCAAAGCAGCTTGAGCACCGCGATTATCCCCCATACGTTCTTTGCGTTCTGCGTCGTTTAAAGCAAAATTCATCTGCTCAATAGCACGTTTTTCTTGTTGTTCAGCGCGTCTTGATTCACCAAGCTGTTGTGCAAATGCCGGTGCTGCTTCGCTTGCGCCTTCAGCTAAATTACGGCCTTTTAAAATTTTTCCAGCGGCAGTAAGGTATGCCATACCTTCGCCAAATCTTCTGTCGCCAGCTAAAGCTTCTCTACGCGTTTTTAATTCTCCTCTAGCAGGAGCGTAAATATCTGGGCCTGCGGCTGCCTTTACACGCGCCATGTACCTATCAAGAAAAGCTTCTTGTTCTGCGGTGGTCATTTCTTTAGGTGCAAAGTCCATGTACTTATTAAGCGCTTCCTCTGCTCTGCTTAACGCTGTTGAGCTTGGCGCTCCTGTGCCTTCAGCCTCGGCTAGCAACCTAGACAAAGGATCATCCGCAACTGCAGTTGCTTCCATACTTTCACCGCTATTTAGACCACCTGATTGGAATGCAACAATACCGCCCTCGGCAAAGTCTTCTTCGGGTGTGTACATACCAGCTAAACCACCACCTGCGGCTTGCATAGTAGGCTGTGGCATCGGGGCTTGTTGTTGCGGCATTGGAGCTTGCTGCTGCGGCATTTGACCTACGGGAGCACCCATAGGGATCATTCCAGCCAGACCTTGTGGGGGTGCGGGGGGAGCCATGTTCTGAGCAACAATAGAAGGGGCAGAAGTTGGCTGTTGTGCTTGACCCGCCATCTCCATCATGTCGGCTTCTTTAACCAAACGCAATGCGTTTAACGCTGTATAAGAGTCTAACTTAGGGTCAGGACTTTGGCCCATTACCGCAGCACGAAGCATGTCGGGTTGTTTTCTATACCGTGCGGCATAGACAGATGCCATATCAATTGCCATGATATTTTCCTTAAACCAAGTTATTCAAAGCAAGTGCGCCAAGACCGCCACCGTTAGACATAGTTACACCGCCGTTAGCCATAAGTCTACTAATACCAGCCGCACCAAGACCTAGCGAAGCAATATTCTGTGCTGTAGAAGGAGGAGGTTGATAAATCGTATTGGACTGCTGAGTTAATGGCAAACCACGAAGCATGTCAGACATGAACCCCAACTGCTTGTACGGGTAGTTCTGGTAGTTCTGGAAGTCCTGCATCTGATTGTTCAGGATGTTCTGCGACTGTTGCTGTTGCTGGCCACCGTACGCGCTTTGCAACTGATTAATGCCCATACCTTGGGTGTACTGCTGATTACCCAACTGCCCTAACTGCCCTGCACCTGTCAGCGCTGTTTGTAGGCCTTGCAACCCCAAACCCGCACCATACTGGCGTGACTGCTCGGCTAATTGTTGTGCCTGCATTAATTGCTGTTGGTTGGCCATCTGCGCCTGTAAGTCCTGCCCAGCACCAAATTGTTGTACACCCAGCTTAGCTTGCAAGTTTTGACTGCCTAGACCTATTTCGGCTTGCTGGTTTGCCAGAGCCGCCTGCAGTGCTTGCTGTGCGTTCATCCCTTGCGTTTGCAGATGCGCCGCTTGATTCTGTACGTTAGCTTGTTGAGCAGCGCTCAAGTTAGCCAGTGCCGTTTGCAGTCCTGTTTGTGTGCCAAGCTGCTGAGTGCTAAGCATAGCGGCAAGGTTTTGCCCCCCAACTTGTAGACCGGCTTGCTGATTAGCAAGGTTTGCTTGCATTCTGGCGGCTTGTTCTTGGTTGAACTGTTGCTGGCCTTGAGTAAACGCCGCTTGTTGGCCTTGTGCAAAGATGTCGCCTTTTTGACGGGCTAAGTTTCCTGCCATCTGCCCACGCATCAAATAGTTACCACTTCCGCCGAACGCACCAGAACGTGCAGCTTGGGCATCCTGCGATTGCCCTGCAATAGCTGATTGACGGGCGGCGTCTTGTTGCTGGCGCTCAACCACATTGCGCATGTAAGGCGACATGTACTGGTCTTGCGTACTAGGACGTGTAAAAGACTCAGTTGTAATCCCCTGTGAGGGAGCCATCTGGTACTGCTGTATCTTAGGATCGTAACTACTTTTTGCCGTCGCCATGGTTGGCGTAGACATATCACTGCCCTTAACACTAGCAACATTACCTGCTTGATAGTAATTTAGGTTGGGGTTCTGTGCTGTATACGCAGTAAACGTTCCGGGGTTGTATGTGCCGTAGTTCATAGCACCTTGTGAAGCTAACCGCGCAAGGTCTGATGCCTGTTGAATCTGGGGCGACGCCTGCATGTTCTGCGCACCCGTAAAGGCTTGCTGCTGCAAAGGTGTGAACTGTGCAACTTTATCCCCCATGTACTGCATATAGGGGTTGGTGTTTACATTGGTAACCGCTGCGGCTTGACCCAGCAAATCCGTAACATACGGCTTGGCGTAATCAGGGATGGTTGTCTGCGACGACGATATTTGAGAGATTTGCGGTTCAGCCATGATCTATTCCTTATGCTGGAAGGTGTTTGTCAGCACGGCTATTGGCCGCTACTTTGTTTTTGCCTGTGGTTTTACCCCGCGCACGTTGCACACGATCCATCATGGCGTAGAGCTTCTTAGCACCGGCCTCTGTAGAGCCATTACCCAGTTCAGACACAATGCGAGCAGGTACTACAAACTCACCATCGGCAAGGCGTGCAGGTTGTTGCTTTTGGCCAATCGTTGCAGGGATGCTGTCAGACACGCCATCACCGGGGCCTCTGAGCAAGCGGCCACCATCAGAGTAGGAACCCAAAGCACCTAGCCCACCGCCCATAGCTAAACGAGGCAAACCTCCTGCGGCCATAGCGTTGCCGGTACCAGCACCTGCGCCTGTTCCATC
>Ga0209356_1000061_pt1 | contig 37788 bp, 44 predicted proteins | sample LauGreFaBDMM15SN_2_FD_188213 | JGI IMG/M metagenome (GOLD analysis project Ga0209356, IMG submission 188213) | Freshwater lake microbial communities from Lake Michigan, USA - Fa13.BD.MM15.SN (SPAdes) (version 2) | ecosystem: Environmental > Aquatic > Freshwater > Lake | place: Lake Michigan, USA...
GTAATTAAGTAATCACATAACTAATTGATTGTAAGTAATTACTAATACACGTCAACTAATACTTACTACACGCTGTTATCTCGGTTGCTCGGCAGGGACTATTTCGTGCGTCAATTTTAAAATTATTCGGGGTTACTAAAGAAGGTTGTTATTACTTCTTATAGATAAGAGATAGATAGATACATGTCGTAGGTAGATGATAGATAACTAATAGCACGTATCTATTGAATCAATTAATACGTAATAGATAGTGATTAGTAATGCGTTCAAGTAGTTAGTTGATTGCATGATTAAGTATCTGATAACAGCGTTCTAAAGTGAGTGTTTGGCTGGTGTTATTCGCACAGTCGCGTTGTTATAAAACACAGTAGCCAACGCAACTATCAAACGCACTATCAATAGTTAATTTATTTAATTAATTACACGTAGATAGAACACGTAATACAAGTGTAAGAAACAAGTTATTTAAATTGTAAAAGAAGTATGAACGTGACCCCCCACCCTTAAAAAGTGGCTTGTTTTTGGACCCCCAGATGAGAACCACGGTTGGACCCTGGGAGTTTAGGCAGTAGCCAAAGGGAGGAGGTGTCAAAATTCGGGGGTGAATCAAAACCTATCCAGTGTGCTATTCCACGGGACCATAGAGACCTTAAAGCCAGGGGATGTTGTTAAGCCTCGTGTAGGGCATGCTTGGGCTACATCGGACTTACAGGCTGCGTTGGACCATACTCGTGATAGAACGATTAGTGGCTATGGTGAAAAAGACGGCGGTGAATATCCTGTACATCATGGAAACGTCTATGAAGTCGAACCAGTCAATCCTACCTCAGTGACTTCACAAGTTATGTCAGGTACAAAGAAGGCAGTAGCCTCTAGTGAGGGTTTCAGGGTAAAGGGTCAAGTGGCTTCTGTAATAGGTCAGCCAGATAACCATGCAACTATCAAAAGAAGTTTCCCAGAGTTTGACCCTAGCAAAGAGTCCTATGTAAAAAATGGGCGAGACAGAGGACGCATTTGACTAGAGTTTACAAAACGTCTTCAAGGCAGTAGCCTATGGAGATGGAACTATTAGGACTTCGTATTACAAAGGCTCCCAAGCCTGCACCAGAGGTAGTCACTGTGACTTGTTATGGCTGTGCTCGCACATTCCGTACTGGAGCATCTAACGTACGTGTTTACAACTACTGCAACAGTTGCAAGTAGCCCTGCTCAGTAAAGGTAATCATTATGGCAATCATGCCCATTAACATTGGAACAGAACAACCAGCATGTGGATGTAGTGGATGCTCCTGCGGAGCGACCGAGGATAAGACCGAATCAAAAGAAGAGACCTATCAAGTAATTACTGAACTTTAAGCAATCCTGTTCCTCTCGGACAAGTCATAATAGTCCGATGCAGGACTCTCGTTATGAGGCTTGGAAGTGCAAGGTCTGTGGGAAGCAGTATGTAGTCCCTGACCTAGCACGTGGATGCGAAACCAAACATCATGATGAAGCAAAGGAACGGTTGAGTAAAGCACCACAATAGCCCTCGGGCGGTGCACAATAGTCTTATGGAAGATTGCAAAGACCCATCCTGTTCGTCGGCAGGACGTAGCCACGAGCACATACAACTCGATGAGCACTCTATTAACATGTATAAGGCTATTAGCAGTGCAGCCAAGATGCATGCAGCAGGTGCTGAGATTGAACGCACTCGTGCAGTAGACACACATTCTCACGCCGATTTACTTGACCACATGAAATCTCACAACGGTCATGGCATTGATTATGCTGAATGGCGTTCAGGTCATGAGGGCTATGATGACCATATCCCAGGAGTTCGTCCTAAAGACCCTAATGGTGGAGATGGAGATATGGATAGAATGTCTCACCGCGAATTAATCGCAGCCCATCACCACGACCATAATAAGTATTCAGAGGATTATCCTCATACTAATCTAGACGGGGAGCACTTCCATCACTAAATGTATTAAATGCGACCACGAGTTATATGATTCATCTTGTTGCTTTGAAGATAACTGTAAGTGTGTATGCGATAAGAAGGATGTCTAATGGGTGACATGTCTATTAACCTTAACCCGCAACAATTTAACCTAGGCGATGGTGCACCCAACCATATTGAGCCAGGCGCGGCGGTTCTTCCTAAATTTGAAAAAAGAGACCGTGCTCTTAAGGACCACATCTTTCATAGTCACATACAAACTAAAACATTTGCAGACGGGTCTGGTTCAGGTAAAATGTTCTCAGTACCAGAGGGTGTAACCGATGCTATTGCTTGGCATGACTCTATGCACGCTAAGGGCGAGTTTGAACACCGAAGGTCTCACACCCACGAATAAATGATAGGGTTTGCTTATGTTAACCCGAATCAAAGAAGTGCTACTACCCCTGTTTTGCAAACATAAGAATACAATTCAAGCATCGTGTCCCTATACAATGAAGACTTACGCAATCTGTAAGAGATGTCTCGCTAAGAAGGTGGTTCATGAAATTCCGCAAAATTAAGTCTCCCGCAACAAAAACTATTGAGTTTCGTTTAAAGAAAGAGTTAGACGCACGAGTCTACTTAACTCCACAACCTGCGTATAACTTTGTTCCTGAATGGTTTAAGGATATGCCTCGGTATCAACACGGGGATAAAGAATTACACCTTCAACCTTCAAACTTAACTGCTAAGCACTGCGTTCCCTTAATGGACGGCTTTACAAGTGGCTACATGTTAGTAACTGCTTGTGACTTAGAGGTTAAGCCTGTTGAAAAGGTACTTCCTGCCGAAATGCTTAACGACCCAAACATTACAATAAACGCACCAGCACCAATTATTAATCAGTCTTACCCAAGTATGCCAATCATTCAACATCGAGATTATGAGTTGGCTAAAGATATTCCTACACCTGAAGGTTACTACCCAGGTGTTTGGACTTGGAGTACGCCAAATCAAATCATTACTCCTCCAGGTTATAGCGTTTGGTTTATGCATCCTGCAAATAGATACGATTTGCCGTTTATTACTAGTAGCGGAGTTATTGACTGCGATAAAAACGGTGGCTATGGCGGATACATCCCCTTCTTCTTACGTAAGGGTTTTGAAGGCCTTATTCCTAAAGGCACTCCTATTATTCAGATTTTCCCTTTTAAGCGTGAAAATTGGGAGAAGTACGACTCTCCTGAGATAGAAAACCTTATGGGTCCACTGCAGCAAACAACTGTTGGAGTTGGTTTCTACAGAAACAATGCTTGGACGAAGAAGTCTTATAAATGAAATTAGATTCTATTGTTGTTGTCGGTGGTGGAACCTCTGGGTGGATGACAGCCTCTACCTTAGTAAGGGCCTACCCAGATAAAAAAATAACAGTTATTGAGTCTAAAGATGTTCCTACCATCGGTGTAGGAGAGTCTACTGTGGGTGGCATTAGAAAATGGGCACAGTACGTCGGATTAAGAGACGAAACTTTTTTTGCCAAAACTGATGCCACAATTAAGATGAGCATTAAGTTTAATGATTTTTACAAAAAAGACTCTGGGGGCTTCCACTATCCCTTTGGTTTTCCCATGAAAGATAGGGAGCGTAATCCTTTTGCAGATTGGCACTTAAAGAAGTACTTCTACCCTAAAACTCCAGTAGAGGATTTAGTCCGTTGTTTATTTCCTGCATCTGCTTTGTTTGAAACAGACAAGTATTCAGAGAACCTAAACGGCGAGTTTGATAACTTTAATCCTAACGATGACATTGCTTATCATTTTGATGCTGCAAAATTTGGTCTTTATCTTCGTGATGAATACTGTGTTCCCAAAGGTGTCAAACATATTGTAGGAACTGTTGTTTCTATTACTCAAGACGAAGATGGTATTACTGGGTTGGTCACAGACTCGGGTGAAACCCTTGTTGCTGACCTCTATGTTGACTGTACTGGATTTAAAAGTCTTTTGCTTGGTGGTGCTCTAGAAGAGCCATTCACCCCTTACTCTGACTTACTACCTAATAATCGTGCTTGGGCAGCACAGATTCCTCACAAGAACCCTGATGCTGAGGTTCAAGGGTTTACTAATTGCACAGCAATTGAAAATGGTTGGTGTTGGAATACCCCACTGTTTTCTCGAATTGGTGCTGGTTACGTATACTCAGACAAATTCGTTGACCCTGAGACTGCCAAAGAAGAGTTTAAGCAATACTTAATGTCCGACAAGATAGTTGTCCCACGCACTCGTGAAGAAGTAGACTCGTTTAAATACAATGACGTTCCGTTCAAGGTGGGTATGTATGAACGAACTTTTGTAAAGAACGTTGTAGCAATTGGTTTATCTGCTGCTTTTATTGAGCCTTTAGAAAGCAATGCTCTGTATAGTGTTCACGAATTTCTCTTTTACTTAATTGATACGTTATCTCGCGGAGAAATATCTCAATGGGATAGGGATATGTACAACACAAGTACTAAAAAAACCTTTGATGGTTTTGCTAAGTTTGTTGCTTTGCATTACGCACTGTCTCATCGGGATGACACCCCTTATTGGAAAGCACTATTAAATAAGAATTATGTTGATAAACAAGGAAATTCTTATTTTCCTTCCGTGGATAAAGTCGATTACTTTTGGGATATGAATTACCGATACATGCATGCTTGGTATCATCCTGAAGGCCAAGGAGGAAATACGTATATTGCAACAGGTCTACGCTTAGATATGATTACTGAGTATAGATTCTTAAACATACAGAAACAACAAGGAAGAGACATAAGAAAAGAAAACAGTGAGATTGTTGCTTCTTGGGAAGACAGAAAAAACAAGTGGGCTAAAAACGCTTTAGAAGCACCTACTCTTCGTCAATACTTACAAGGCAAATTCTATACAAAGGAGCAAGATGTTTAAAAGACCTTCAAAAAAAAGAACTGTTGAATTTCGTCGTAGACCACGATTACCTGAAGCGATATTTCCTTTTCCAACTCCTTCAACCAGGGTCGTTCCGTCGTGGTACAGAGATATGCCCTTGTATACACGTGGTGGTACAAAGCCTGAATTAGAGCCTGGAAATTCAAGTCCTAAGTCCTGTATGCCTTTATTAGATGCACTAACGGCTGGGTATATGTTTGTAACTCCTCATGACATAGAAGTAAGAATTTACGATAATCCAAATCAACCTATGCTTGAGTACGGATACAAAGGACCCTCTATTATCAAAACAAGAGGGTTAGATTTAGCAGGAATGATGCCAAGTCCAAACGGATTTACACCAGGCATTTACATTTGGCATACTGCTTTTGAAGCAATTACTCCTCCTGGATACAGCATGCTTTACACACACCCATTAAATCAAGATAACCTTCCCTTCAGAACATCTTCAGGAATTATGGATACAGACATTTACGGTCATTCAGGCTCTATTCCTTTTTCTATAAAAATTGGTTTTGAAGGCATTATCCCTAAAGGAACGCCGTTCCTACAGATGATTCCAATAAAAAGAGAATCGTGGCAAGCAGTTAACTCTCCAATTGAAGAGGACGAAGGAGTTACCGCAATTCCTCGTACAACTATTAGAGGTTTTTACCGTGACAACTGGTGGCAGAAGAAGGAGTACAAGTGAGACACGAATTTAAAATACGAGGTTGGTGGTTCAGTTGGGGCTGGAAATTCAACGGGCTTGCCATTGGGTTTTCTATAGACAAGTATGGCTTCTCTCTTGACTTACCCTTTATTTGGTTTGGTATTGAGTTTTAGAGAAAATGCTTTGCTATTGCAGTTGTAGCAAGTATGCACCACGCAATATTGAAGTAAATGATTGTGGGTAGGGTTTTTATTGTTGATGTAAAAATCAATGCTAAAGAAGAAGCCAAAGCAAAGAGGTAAAGCCACCACCACTGTTTACCAAACAAAAGTCCTGGAACAATGATGCATAGTTTTGTTGAAAACGCCCAAAACTCAATGGTGTTAACTTTGTTCCAATAGGACTTAGTAAATAACTGTTTTGTAACAATAGGAACTTCTTTAATCTTCATTCATAGCCTTATATTCGGGAGAATCAACAGGACAAGGAACTGTAACACGTGCTCCGCATTCGTAGCATTCTGCCTCTGTCCCCCACATAGCAATATCATAATTTTCAAAAGCAGCCATCACTTTAAAGGTCCGAGATTGACATACGGGGCATTCATGGGTAGGAATGCCTCTAAAATCAATACCTGCCATTTCACTCATTTGTCCAGTCTAGTGCTAGGCTTTTCTTTATCCCCGTAAACTAAGGAGAACTTATGAAAAAAACGTATTACTTTAAGGTCGCAAAAAATCTTGATAAAGGTGGAGCATGGCTTGCTTCTTACTCAATCAAGGAGCCAGAAGTGCCTAATGATGGCGCAGTAAAAGGTTGTGCAGCATTCTCAAGTGCAGCACCTGCCAAAAGATGGTCAGCAACCATTGTTGGGCGAAATCGCCTAACTTGGGTAGTTACAGAGGACAAAAAGAGCATGACAGCCTCTTTAGAGGTCAAGGCTTAGGCCTAACCACCCTTTAATTGTCAGGGGGTCAGGGTAGAATAGTCCTTGACCCCCTTACCAAAATATTAAGGATAACGCCTGTGACAACGATAATTGGATTACAGCAAAAAGATAAATGCGTTATCTATGCAGATGCACAAACTACAGATGGTCAAGGACGAACATTTTCTCACCCACAGATGTCGAAAATTTCTCGACGCGGTGATTATTTAATTGCAGGAGCGGGAGAAGCCTTTCCTTGCGATGTAGCACAACATATTTGGAACCCACCATCTCCTACAGAAAGAGATGTTAAAGACCTCTATCATTTTATGATTGCAAAGGTTGTTCCTTCTCTACGCACTTGCTTAATAGACAACGGGTATAAGTTTGAAGAAGACGGCGATGGTGAATACCGCTTTCAATTCCTAATCGCTGTAGGTGGAACACTCTTTGCGATAGAAGATGACCTCTCAGTGGGAATCCGTAGCGATGGTCTCTACGGAGTTGGAAATGGTGCTAAGTATGCAATTGGGGCACTTTCAGCAGGTGCTGCTCCTCTCAAGGCTATGAAGATTGCAGAACACCAAGATGCTTGGACCTCTGGACCTTTTCAAAAGAAAGAGCAGTACAAATACATCTAAAGCCTTTACAATTCCTGTATGGCAAAAAAAGTACCTACCAGAGACGCATCTGGACCTATATCTCGTCGTGAGGCTTTTGTAAGTCATGGCGCATTATCTGCTCGTGGTCATTCAGGACCTGCAGACTCTATGATTTTTGGTGAACTACCTCAAGACCAACGAGAAACTATTAGTAAGTTACCTGACATCAACTACGTGGTTAGTTCATACAACACACCTATCGGTGTTCATAGCCATTCTCAAGGTTGGGTAATTCCAAACACTAAGTATTCTCGAACAACTTCAAAGCACCAGTCACAACTACGACGAGGTGCAGCAGATTCTGGTAGCCCTGTTAAATATACGTAGATAGGAACAGTATGTCATTTTTAAAAATAGCGTTAGCGTTCTGTCTTACAATCGCGCTATCAAGTTGTGGGTATAGCGGTTCTTTTAGATACCCTTGCCAAGACCCAAAAAACTGGGAAACCGCAGAGTGTAAACCGCCTATTTGCACCGCAACACAAACTTGTCCTATAGACTTAGTAAAGATACCTCAACCAGAAGGAACACCAAATGCGTAGAGAAAAACTAACACCACAAGACTTAGATGCAAGATTAAAGTTTGTTCTAGGAATAACGCTAGGAACAATCTTATTATGTACATCACTCGGCATCCTTTACGGTCTTTTATTTGTAACGCAGCCTATTGGAGCACAGTCAGAGAATGACAAGATGTTCTTTAATGTTTTGGGAAGTATTGCAACATTTATTACAGGAACCCTCGCAGGTATCCTCATTGGTTCATCTGGTGCTAAAGATGTTATGACAGCACAGTTAGCAAACAAAGAGATGGATGCCAAAAATACTCAGGCAGATAAAAAATTAGAAGCAGAGATTGATGCTACAGCAGCACGTCTTGCAGCAAAGCCAGATGGTGCAATGCCAGAGGAACAACCTGTTGATGCAGATTGGGACAAAGATTAATGGCGGAGCAAGGAACAGCAGCACGTTTAATCGAAGTTGCTAAAGCGGAACTTGGAACCATTGAAGGTCCTAAAGATAACGAGACTAAGTACGGTGCTTTCACCAAAGCAAACTTCCAACCATGGTGCGGAAGTTTCGTAAACTGGTGCGGGAACGAAAGTGCCGTAAAGATTCCTAATACTGTTTACACTCCAAGTGGTGCACAGGCTTTTAAAAAGGCTGGCTCATGGATTGATGGAGATGTTGCAGACCCAGAACCAGGAGATATTGCGTATTTTGATTTCCCCTCAGATGGTGTCGATAGAATTTCTCACGTTGGAATTGTTGTAAAAGACAATGAAGATGGCACCGTTTGGTGTATAGAGGGAAACACATCTTCTAAGAAGTCTGGAAGCCAAAGAAATGGCGGAGAAGTGTGCAAGCAACTTCGTGCCTTTAAGAAGAATAAGGCTGGAGTAATGATTTCTATTGTTGGCTTTGGTCGTCCTAAGTTTAAAGCAGCAGGAGCAGCAGCAACCTCTGACAAATGTCCTACATGCGGTAAGTAGTATGACTCTTCCAAGTAAAAAGGCAAAAGTTTACGGACCTTATAAAGGTTCTAAGCAAAATGGTGGGCGTTCTATTGTTGTTAAGTATGACCCTAAGAGTCAGAAAACAACTTCAACTAATGCTGCCCGCCACAAAAAAGAAACTTCTTTAGGAAGAAAACTCGGTAAGAAGGAACATGTAGACCACGCAGATAACAACCATAAGAATGAATCTTCATCTAACCTTAAGGTAATGTCTGCAAGTAAAAATATTGGCAAAGGCAACCAAAACAGAAAGAAGAAATAATGAACGCAAAAGACCGTTGTGACCGTTGTGGTGCAGCAGCCATGGTGCGGTTTACTCTTCTAAGTGGAGAACTTCTTTTCTGTGGACATCACTCTAAAGAATTTGGTTCTTCTTTAAAGAAGTCTGCTTTAACTATCGAAGACCCAGAATCAATCCTTCATCCCGCTATGGCTTCTTTATGAGTAACCTAAGTAACTCTCAATTTGCTAAAGCGGTTGAGGAAGAAGAAAATATTCGACGAAGAGGTTTAATGAACTCTGGCACAGGGTTTGTTGGTAATGGCTTCTATTGGGGAATGTATCCCACATACACAGGTTCAACAAGTGGCTACGGCGGTTATCTAACTACCGCTCAGAATCCTCCTGTTTCAGATTCAGATAGCGGTGCTTCAACAACAGGAGATGCTTCTGGTTCAATGGGTGCTGGTGACGCTGGTGGGAGTGGTGGCTTTTAAATAGGCCCCTGGTTTTTCCCCGAAAGACGTATAAGCACGCCGAAAAACCAAGGGCCTAACTTCTTTTAGCGGAAGCACTAAAAGGTTATCATACTTCTTTTGCCAAGGTAGTTGACTCAAGTAACTTCGGCAGGTTATTCTGATGCTATGACTATAAACCCGAAACTAGTTATACCTCTATTAGTTCTACCCCTATTAACTGGGTGTTCAATGAATGCCCCCATGGACATAACAGTCCCAGTCGATGTACACGACAACACTTTTAATAATGGTCCTGGAACAAGCATTCCAAATGGAATCAATGGTCAGACCACTATTGAGAATCCTATAGACGATGTAAACCCAAATGCACCACAAGATATTCCAGATGCATGGAGTGAAGATAGTGTAGATACTCCAGAACCAATTCCGTTACCAACCCCACAGGGTTAATTTAAATAACTTGTAGGTTTAACTCACCTACAAGTTATTTTTTTGCTTCAATTAGGTTCTAACTTACACAATATGTAACTTAACTCTTAGCACTAACTCGACACTACCCACATTAGTCGAGAGGGCTTTTTTAATTGCTGAAGAGAGCAATCGCGGTATTTTTTACTACCGCCCTATTTGTATTTATCTACTCCATTTTAGGTATTGACACTGCTTCTGCAGAAGAACCAGTCGTAGTTCAAACTACTCCTGCATCAAATACCGTTCTTGCTCAAATCGATACAGCAACAGCCGTTATAGCAGTTGCTCAAGAAAAAATAGTCAGTGCTAACACAGAAGTAACAGCAGCAGCATCAACCCTTAGTACAGCAACCACAACTGCTGCTCCCTCTGTTGTAGCAGATACAACTGTTGTGGCTGCGGTTGCAACAGCACAGACTGCGGTAGTAGCAGCACAGACTGCGGTAGTAGCAGCAGAATCAGCCACAGTTGTAGCCGTTCAAGCAGTAGCAGCAGTTGAGTCACAAACAGCAGTAGTCGCCGTAGTAACGCAGGACGTTACTACTGCAACCGCAGTTGTTGCTACAGCCACAGCAGCAGTTGAGTCACAAACAGCAGTAGTAGCAGTTGCAACAACTAACCTAACTACTGCTCAAACTACATTGACCGCTCTTCAGAATACCCCTTCAGATAGCAAAACCTATACAACCGAAGGCTATGTAGCCCCTGTTGCACCAGAGACCCCAACTGTTACTACAACCACTCTTCCAGTTATGTACGACGCATCAACTAAAATTCAAACCCCGTTTGATATTAAAGTGGGTGATACCGTATACAACGGTCAAGGTGCAGATAGCCAAATTTATGTAACCTCAAAAGCAACTATAACCTTTGGTACTGGCGACCATATCTGGTGGGACTTCCCTAATGGACCAAGCATCTCAGTATTTGCCAGCGACTATATGAATGCTGGTCAAGGCACATCTACTGTAGTAACCACCACAGATACAACTTTACAAGTTGATTGGAACCTTAAGAAGTTTGGTGACAGCAACAGTCCTATAACCAACGTTAATTGGAAAATGACAGTAAACCCAACAACTGGTGAATGGACTGGTGTGGGAACTGTTGCTGGAAACACCACTAATCTTTGGTATCCGCAACGCACAGGTGTTCGTGAAGTAGCAGGTCAAGCAATTAAGCCAATGACCACTGTAACTAATGAAACTTTAACGGCTCAAATTACAAGCCAAACAGCAGTAGTCGCTGATAAAACAGAGGTTAAGGCAGTCGAAGTTGCTGTTCTTGCAACTGTTACAGAAGTGCAAACAACAGCAGCGACAGCACTTGCAACAACTCAGACCACACTAACAACAGAAACTCAAACATTAACTACTCTCCAATCAACAAAAGAAGTAGCAGTTGCTACTGCCAGTACGTTAGCAGATGTAGCAGTTGTTAAAGCAGAGGTTGCTACTTCCACAGTCGCTTCTGCCGTTGCCGTAATTGCTTCAGTTGTGCAGTCCCAAGTCGTTCCGCCCACTCCCGCTCCCACTCCCGCACCAGAACCAGTGCCACAACCACTCCCACAACCACAGCCAGAGCCAACCCCAACACCACTCCCAACACCAGTCCCAACACCATTGCCTACTCCTTTACCTGAACCAACACCCGTACCACAACCACCAGTACAGCCAGTAGAGCCTACCCCAACACCCGTACCACAACCACCAGTACAGCCAGAGCCACCAGTACAACCACCATTACAGCCAGAGCCACCAGTACAACCACCATTACAGCCAGAGCCACCAGTACAACCACCATTACAGCCAGAGCCACCTGCTCCTGCACCAACTACTAAAGAAGAAGTAAAAACGGTTGTTGATAACCTTCTTTCTGATGGCAAGTTATCTGCATCTGATGGAAATAAAGTTATTGAGGCTTTAAATGCCGATGGCAAAATCTCTAAAGAAGAGGTGAAATCTTTATCAGAAACACTTGCTGCAGACGGAAAACTTACTTCAGTAGAAAAAGAACTTGTTGCTGAAGCATTAGTTGCCTCTGTTGTAGCGGGAGTAACACTTACATCAGAACAGGTACAAGATGCTGGTATTGCGTATCAAGACTTGCCACCTCAAACTCCTGTTGACGTTAGAACTGACGAACAGGGAAATGCTGTCATAATTACTGCAGAAGTTGCAGAAGCATTAGTGCTACTTGAAAACCCCGCAGAATTACTTGGTGAAATCTTTGAAGACCCAGGTCAAGTGTTACTTGCATTGGGCAGCATTGGTGCTGACATGTCAGAAGAAGAGCGTGAAGAAGCAACTGACATGGTTGTTGCCACTGTAGTTGCAGCAGGTGCTGCTATGAACGCCGTTAGTGCTGCAGCAGGTGCTGCTGGTTCTACTGGTGGTTCTACTGGTGGCGGAGGAAGTTCTGGTGGCGGAGGTCCATCAGGTGATAGTAAAGGTGTTAGGAGACGGAAACCTTGAAAATAATTAAAGACATGATTGACCAACTATGGACGCTATTAGGCATGTTTATTGCCTGGGTAGTCCTTGATGGAAGTGCCAAAACTATTGTTGGTTACGCTATTGTTGGAACACTTCTCGCTTGGGCAATCACTTACCCAATTAGAAACCGAGAAGACGACTAAAATATCAATAGTGTCTATCTGACACATTTAGGAGATGTACATGAATAAAGCAGCACTCGAATCGTACTTACGCAATTTACTTGGTCAAGTAATTGCAGCAGTCATGATTGTTATGCAAACAAGCAACGCAGCAACACCTTTGGACTTTGGACAATCTGAATGGCTACTCGTAGCAAATGCTCTCTGGGGTTCATTAATCCCAACAGCACTTCGCTGGGCCAATAAGAAAGACCCAGCATTTGGTCGTCTTGCAGAAGTTGCAGCAAAAGAAGTTTCAAAAAAACTTGCTACAAAACCAGTAAAGTCAGTTAACAAGAAGTAACTACAAAAAGGAACCCTAGAAATGTCGAAGATAGAAACTATTTCAATTCTTGTTGGAATCGCGTTAGGAGGCGGGGCAATTCTAGGGTTCTTTATAAACAAACTTAGTAAGTTTTCTGCTCATTGGGGCAAATTTATTAGGGACTGGGAAGGTGAGGAGGCTTCTGAAGGCAGAGATGCTGTGCCAGGAGTTATGTCTCGTCTTAACAAACTTGATGGGGAACTCTCTCACAACGGAGGCAAGTCTATAAAGGACATGGTTTTTCGTATGGAGGTCAGGCAGGACCGTTTAGAACGTAAGATGGAAGAGGCGGAAATCGTCCGCCAACAGAATCAAGTTATTTTACTTGAAGCAATAAAGACGCTTAACACACAAATACAGCCTAAGTAGGGAAAAATACTCACATGGCCCTAAATCAAATTCAGTTCGGTGCTCCCCCAGGTGGACCAGGAGCAGACATTGTTCAACGCATTGGTGGTGCTGTTAATAATGCGCTTGCCAATAAAAACAAAGATAGAAGTTCTGCACAAGCAGTAGTTGCACAACATGTTTTATCTAGTGTTCGTGCCGAAAGACAACACGGCTATGACTTAGAGAAGATGGATGTAAAGCATTCACAAACTCGTGAACTTCAAGATGCTGGAGTTGCTGCAAAAGCAGCCTCTGAAAAAGCAGGTCGTCGTCATGAAAAAGGTATGACAAAGTTAACCCAAGGACATGAGATTGCAAAAATGGGAGCAGCCTTTGCTGGCATTGGTCAGTTAAGTGAAAGCGGAAAAGTTGCTGAGTTTAAAATAGGTGACATGAGTGGAAAGTTTAATGCTCCTCGTGAAACACCAGCACCTGTTGCTATGCCAACTGTTCCAGATACAACACCACCTCCAGTAACCTCTACACCAAGTGGTCCAAGCACTGTTGGTCGTGACCCAAAGACAGGTCGCGCTGTGAGTTTAAAGAAGTCCCCACCACCTGCTGCACGAAGAGCAACAGGTAAAAAGAAGTAGTAATGGCAAAGACAGCAGCGTGGCAGCGTAAAGAAGGTAAGAATTCAAAAGGCGGTCTCAATGAAAAGGGACGTAAAGCCTATGAACGTGAGAACCCTGGTTCAGATTTAAAGCCACCTGTTTCACGAGAAAGAGCAGCACGCTCTCCTAAAGACGCATCACGTCGTAAGTCGTTTTGTGCACGTATGGGTGGCATGCCAGGACCAATGGAGAAAAACGGAAAACCAACACGTAAGGCACTAGCATTACGTAAGTGGGACTGTTAATTACTAAGGAGCAATAAATGGCAACTAAGAAAACGTTAGAAGTGGTTTGTGTTAACTGTAGCAATCCAGGGTTCTACCTCTATCAGGTTAACAAGTCTGTTCAATACTGGTACTGCCGTCAATGCCTACCTACCTTTTTATATGCTCAAAGAGATGCAGGTAACTTGTTTACCTCTGATGCATTAGATGTTGCTCAACAAGAAGCAATCGATATTTTAAAAACAGACATTCCTCAATACAAGGCAGAAGAGGCTCCTGTAACGGAAACACCCTCCGCCACAAAAAAGAAAATAGCAGTTGAGCCTGATGAAGAATGAAACTTATAAGAAAATTTGCAATACAGGGACACCCCGTTCCTGCAAGTTCAAGTAGGCCTCTAGGACCCTTTCCCCCTGAAGTTTTAAGTCAACCCCAGGTCGAATACGGTAACGAACATTCGGACTCTTTACACGAAGCACTCGATACCGTTCGTCTTTTCAGATGTCGCGACTGTGACGAGGTTCTTTATAGGGACCAACTTGATAACCACACATGTGAGGAAATATAAATAATGGCAACAAATAACGCAGGTGCTCAATTAGACACCGCAGGAGAAATCGCAATTGATGCGGTGTGGGGCAACATGCCTCCACAACCAAACGATGCTCGTACAACTCGCTTAGATTTAACTCTTGGAGACCACATCAACCTTGAATCAGGTTGGGGCGGATACCCACAATTTACAGCAAACACAGCAGGCTCTGACGTAGCAGGCTCAACTGACTATGTACAAGTTCCTAACGTAATTGGTATGACAACAGCAAATGCAGATGACGTTATGAAGGACTCAGGTCTTACAGTCACAACTGCAGCAGGAGCATCTAACGTCGGTAAAACTATTACAGCAGCAGCCCGTACAGCAGGTTCAGCAGTTATCTCACTTACTTGTGGAAGCCACGGCTTTGTTGCAGGTAACAAGGTAACAGTTTCTGACATCTCTGGTGGCGATGGCGTAAACGGTTCTTGGACAGTTCTTGCTGTTACAAGCGCAGACGTATTCACAGTAACTGGAACAGCCACAACAGTTCAGGCTCTAACAAGTCTTGCTGGTGTTGTTTCTGGTGTTGCTGGAACAATCAAGTCTCAATCAATCGCAGCAGGTGCAGCAACAACTGCAGTTGGTGCAGCAGTAACAATTACACCTTACGCAACAGCCTCTTAATTAAGGAGTAATAATGGCTCGGGTTACCTCAACAGGTGGCAGTAACGATAAGCAAAGGAATGTTCTACGTGCTAGAACCTCTTCTGATGAACTATCGGCACTCCTAGACCCGACCCGCGAACTCTATGGAGTTGGCGAACGAGAAGTAAAAGGCATGGCAAAGATGCTGGGGGTGACTCCACAAACGGGACGTATTAATCCGTTTCAGTCACTCCCAGTATCGCCAGGCTCTGAGTTTTATGATGCTATTGAAATTTTTGAGGGCGATGAAGAAGAAGAGTCAGGCGAGTTTTACGACCCTACTCGTTACTCAAACTACGCAGATGAGCCGTTAGATAACTACGATGCTCCTGCACCATTAACAGTATTACCCACATCAACTACTAACTACCAACGTCCTAGAACAGTTGCTGCAGGATATGACCCAAAGCGTGAAACATTAACTGTTGTCTTTAGAGACGGGTTGTTCTATAACTATTACGATGTTAAGCCATCAACTTGGAGTGCTTTTAAAGCCACTATTTCTAAAGGGCGTTTTATTCGCCAATATTTAGATAGCCATGCTCGTGGCGATGCTGCCATGGGAACTCTTCCTACTTACGCTAGAGAAACCCTGTATCGAATTGTTCGTACTAATCAGATATACTTTGAAGGTCGCCAAAGCCTTGTACCTACCTCTAAGACTGGTTACGGTGTTACCAAAAAACCAAGAACTAAAGCAAGTAAGCCTAAAACAACAGCACTAAAGTCCAGTCGGGGTAATAAAAAGAAACGGTAATAAATGCCAAAGGCGCACAACATCGGAACAGAACGATTCATACAAGTTATTAAACAGCCTCTTACCTGGGGTAACAAACTTGTAGTCCATGGTTGGACCCAAGAAATTGAAGAGCCATACCGTTTTGCAGCCCCAATTATGGTTAGACTACCCTTAAGTCGTATTCTTGTGTTAGGAAAATGGCAAGGAACAAAGTCTGAAGAAGAAGCATTGAATAGTGCAATTTCGAGAAGGGACCTTACTTATGATGATTTTGAAGAAGAAAAAGGGTGGAGACCACCCCCAAACAAAGATACAGAAGCGTATCTCTAAGTTACCTACTCCAGAGTTAATTGGATGGGTTGAGGCTTCTTTATTTGCTATAGGTCGAGATACTTTTGCTTGGCAGAAATCTAATGAACCAGTATTGCTGGATGAGTTAGAAATGGGTGCAGAAGCACTTTTGGAAATCATGAGAGAATTAAAGAGAAGGTCGTAACTTAGTGATAGAATTAACCGTCTCCCTCTCTCAGACGCGGGGTTGCCCACTTCGGTGGGCTTCTCTGTTTAGGAACTAAATGTCTATTGATTTTAATGATGAAAAGTTTGAAGAAATTAATCCCGAACTTTACGCAGCCGAAGATGAAGAAGTTCCGCTACCCCCTGAAGATAATGAACTAGATGAACTGTCGATTCAATTTGTTGAAAAGTTAATAAATAAAATCATAGAGTTCCAAGAAGTTCTTGTTGGTTACCCGCTACACCCTTATCAAATGCCGTTGGCACGTCGTATGATTGAATCGGTTTTAATTAATGACGGTGAAGAAATTACAGCCCTTGCTGCACGTCAATCAGGAAAATCAGAAACAGTTGCCAACACTGTTGCAACATTAATGATTCTTCTTCCACGTCTTGCAAAGTTATACCCAGATTTACTAGGTAAGTTTAAAGATGGTCTTTGGGTTGGTTTGTTTGCACCAACAGAGGGTCAGGCAGAAACACTCTTTGGTCGTACCGTTACACGACTTACATCAGAGCGTGCATTAGAAATTCTTGGTGACCCTGAAATTGACGACTCTGCTGCACGTATTGGGGGAGTAACACGAATGATTAAACTAAAGAAGTCTGGCTCAACAATCACAATGATGACAGCCAACCCACGTGCAAAAATTGAGTCTAAGTCTTTCCATTTGATTGTTATTGATGAGTGCCAAGAAGCAGATGACTTTGTTGTATCTAAGTCAATCTCTCCTATGCTTGCTTACTACGCAGGAACCATGGTTAAAACAGGAACACCAACAACAAGTAAAAATAACTTTTATAGAGCAATCCAACTAAACAAGCGTCGTCAAACAACGCGAGGTGCTAGACAAAACCATTTCCAATGGGACTGGAAAGATGTTGCAAAATTTAACGAAAACTACTCAAAGTTCATAAGGAAAGAGACTCTACGTATTGGTGAAGACTCCGATGAGTTCCAAATGTCTTACAACTGTAAGTGGCTTCTTGAACGAGGTATGTTTGTAACTTCAGGAGTTATGGATGAATTAGGTGACACATCTCAAGAGGTAGTAAAGGTTTGGCATAAAACTCCTGTTGTTGTAGGTATTGACCCTGCACGTAAGATGGACTCAACAGTTGTTACTGTTGTGTGGGTTGACTGGGATAGACCAGATGAATTCGGTTACTTTGAGCATCGCGTTTTAAACTGGATGGAATTACAAGGAGATGACTGGGAAGAGCAATACTTCCAAATAGTTAACTTTCTTTCTAACTACGATGTACTTGCTGTTGGCGTTGACGCTAACGGTGTTGGTGATGCTGTTGCACAGCGTCTTAGACTTCTACTCCCACGAGCAGAGGTTGCTTCTATTACCTCTAGTGCTACCGAGCAGTCACAACGTTGGAAACACCTTCAAGCATTAATTCAAAGAAAAATGTTGGGTTATCCTGCCCATGCAAAATCACGTCGATTAAGAACGTGGAAAAGGTTTTACCAACAGATGGTCGATGCTGAGGTTCAATACAAGGGACCTAACTTCCTTGTGGCTGCCCCTGATGAGTCTTACGCCCATGATGACTATGTAGATAGCCTTTCTATTGCCTGTGCTATGACTAAGGATTTAGTCATGCCAGAGGTGGTTTTAACAAGCAGTCCGTTTTTTACTAAAAATTAAAAGCGAGTTAACCCTTACTTATCGTAAAAAATCAGAGAAAATCATCTTTGGAATAGGCCATTCCGTCTTACTAACCTTATAAGGAGTCATAATGACACTAGCACCAAACCCACAGTTCCCTGAAAAGGGTTCAAATGTTTACGAAATGAAAGAGGCAGGAAACGCATCACGTCGTGGTCCTCTTCGTTTTGAAGAAGGTATCGCAACTGATACTGATGTTCCAAATGATTTTGAACTAGGAATGCAGCAAGGTTTTGCTGCTGCTGCAGGTCGTCCAAACCGTAATGCTCCAGTCTGGCAAAAGACTGCTGCAGAAACTATGCAGGCACGTGCCCATGTTGGCTCTGCTGCATGGACAGAAGCACCAACATTCCTTGCTGAGTTCTCACACGGGTCTTTCACAGACTATGCAGAACAAAAGACTGAGGTTGTTGCACGCTCTGGTGGACGTACACAACGTACTTCCCCAACCGTAGTAAACGACTAAAAGAGTTTTTTGTCTTTGACCCCCTAGGATTGTCCTAGGGGGAACAAAGTTGTAAAGGAAATAATTGTGGCTGAAAAACCTGCTAATCCAAAACTTTGGGAAATGATAATTGCTCAAGCAAGAGCCAAGTATTCAACCTACCCAAATCCTGCAGCAAGTCACTGGGTTCGAGAGAGATACACTCAAAGTGGTGGTAGATTTACCGACACAAATAGTCCTATAGAAATAACAAAAAAACTTAATGAAAAACAGTTCGCAAAATTGCAAAAAGAACGTGGCACTAAAAAAGACGCAAAAGACGTGAAACGTAAAAAGGATAAGGGCGGAAAAAAGAGTGACACTAAGTAAGGTCATACGATGAGTTTTGTTGACTTTTCCCCTCCCTCATACAGAGCAGCCTCCTCTGATTTAACTATCTCAATTTCTCCCCTAGGTTTAGTAGAACTAGCAGACGAAGAATTTGAAGTTCATGGTCCGCGTTTAAATCGCTACTCTTTAAACTGGGCGATGTATTTAGGTCATCACTGGGGTTACCGCCGTGAACAAGGCGAAATGCAAATTGCAGTCAACTACTACAGAGCATTTACAGATTATCTTTCTAGATTTACATTTGGCAAGGGAATTGGTTTCCGCAGCCCTAAAGCAACTGAAGCAATTGTTCCAGACCGTTTGCAACGAGTATGGGAAGTAGATAACGACAAAACTAGAGTTCTTTTAGAAATGGCACAGCAAGGCGGAATCTCTGGAGATTGCTTTGTAAAAGTAGCCTATGAAGAACCGTGGACTGATGCAGTTGGTCGAGTACACCCAGGAAAGGTTCGAGTTCTTCCTCTTAACTCATCTTTCTCATTCCCAGAGTTTCACCCCCACGACCGCAATCGTCTTTTAAGGTTTAAGCAGAAGTATCGTTTCTGGGGAACTTCTTTAGAGGGAACAAGACAGGTATTTACTTACACTGAGATTCTTACAGATGACCTTATTGAAGAGTACATTAACGATGAACTTATTGACTCTCGTCCAAATCCTCTAGGAACAATCCCAGTTGTACATATTGCAAATATCCCTGTTGCTGGCTCACCTTGGGGTCTTCCTGATTGCCATGACATTATTTCCATTAATCGTGCATACAATGAAATTTCAACAGATGTTGCAGACATTATCAATTACCACGCTGCACCTGTGACAGTTATTGTTGGTGCAAAGGCTTCTAACCTTGAGAAGGGTCCTAAGAAAGTTTGGGGCGGTCTTCCTAAAGACGCACAGGTATTTAACCTTGAAGGTGGCGGAGCAGGCATTGATGGTGCTCTAAAGTATCTAGAACTATTAAAGCGTTCTATGCACGAGTTAATGAACGTTCCAGAGACAGCACTTGGTCAAGTTCAACCAATTTCAAATACTTCGGGTGTTGCACTTTCAATTCAGTATCAGCCTCTTATGAATCGTTGGACTCAAAAGACTGCCCAGTATGGAATCGGCCTTGAGAAGATTAACGAACTTATTATTTTGAACTTGGCAGTTAAAGAGCCAGAAACAATGATGTACAACCCAGATGAAGACGGTCCAATCAAAGAAGGTCAAATGGTTAAACTTGACCCTAACGACTCTCTTACCTATCAAAACAGCGTTCAGTTCCCACCTCCTCTTCCACTAGATAAGTTAATTATCCTTAACGAAGTACAAACTAAACTTGGCATGGGTCTTGAGTCTAAAGAAGGTGCTCTACGCACTTTGGGAGAAGAGTTCCCAGAAGAGAAACTACAAGAGATTCGTGAAGAACTTAAAGCGGAAGCACTCTCAGATGGTGCTCTAACCTTGTTAAAGGTGCAGATTCAAAAAGAAATTCAAGATATGACTGGAATGATGCCAGGTCCTGGAGGAGATGGAGCAGTTCCACTGCAACCTACTCAACTAGGTGATGGCGACATTATGGGAGATAACCTCTCAGGTGCTCCAACCCCAGAAAACGCTGCCGACCCTGCTGCCCAAGAAATGGCTATGACAGAGGCTGGTATGGAGATGGATATTCGGAACAAACTGCTAACCGAGTCCTATGGAACGAAAATTCCGCAGAGAAGAGCAGTAGATAGAAGCCAATAAATTTCAGATGAAAAATCTGATTTAGCCTGACAAACACCTCTAAATGTTGTGCAATTATCAGGTAAGAAATGTGGGACACGCGGATAAAACCGCATTCGGACAATAACCAAGGAAACGGATACGCAATTACTATGGAAAACACTGAAGTACAAGAAGTACAGATTGAGTCAGTAGTGCAAGAGACTGCTACTCCTATCGTGGAAAGTAAGGCTTCTAAGGAAGCAACTGACTTTGGCTTTTCAGCCGAAGACTTATCTCGTGCTCGTGCACAAGAGAAAGAAAAGTTGTATCCGCAAATGGAAAAACTAAAAGAAGAACTTGCTACCTTGAAGAAGGAGCGCGATGAGAAGGCAGAGCAAGAAGAAATTGCTCGTCAACAGCAGGCTGAACTTGAGGAAAAGAAACTAGAAGCAGACATGGACATCCGTCAACTTCTAGAAAAAAAGGAAAAAGAATTTCAGACTCAGTTAGAAGCAGAGCGTCTCGAAAGAGAACGTGCCTTTGCTCTACTTGAGCAAGAAAAACATTTTCAAGAAGTAATGCAGTATCGTCAACAAAGAATTGAGCAGGAGCGTGAAAACGTAATTCCTGAACTCATTGATTTGATTGAGGGTAACAACCGTGATGAAATCGAGCAGAGCATCGCGTCATTGAAAGATAAATCTGCTCGTATTCTCGACTCTGCACAGCAGGCTTTACAGTCTACTCGCAGAGAAATGGCAGGAACACGTATTACGTCTCCTGCATCAGGACCTCTCGATAATGATTCGGAACAACGTTCGTACTCTCCCGAAAGTATTCGGGAAATGTCATTGGCGGATTACGCGAAGCAACGAGCCAAACTACTTGGCGAAGCAGCAGGTAATCGTGGTAAGGGACTGTTCGGGTAAAACCAAACAAACTAAATTATCCAACTAACTAGAAAGGACTGATACCAACATGGCATCAGCGATTACAGGCACCAGTGAATTAGCAGGAGCACCTACCGCTTATAGTGGTTCAAACTCCAGCCTATCCACAGCAATTCAGACCATCTGGTCTAAAGAAATTCTATTTCAAGCAATGCCAATTCTGCGTTTCGAGCAGTTTGCAGTTAAGAAGACTGAACTAGGTGTAGCACCTGGTCTTCGTGTGAACTTCCTACGTTACAAGAACTTTGCTGTAGACCCATCACCACTTACAGAAGGTGTACGTCTAACAACAAACGCTCTTACAGCAGAACAAATTGCAATCACAGTTGCAGAACACGGCTACGCAGTAGCAGTTTCTGAACTACTTCTTAACGCATCATTCGATGACGTTATGGCATCATCTTCACGTCTTCTAGGTCGCCACATGGCACAGTACCTAGATGTACAGGCACGTAACACATTAGGTGCTGCAACATCTGCAGTATTTGGTTACGACCGTACAGGCGTATCAGCAGGGTCACAGTCATTCTACGACGAAGGCTCAAAGGCAACATCAATCTCAACCATCACAGCCAACCACAAGTTGACTACTGGTTCTGTCAAGGATGCTGCACTTACCCTTGCTTCAAAGAACATTCCTCGCTTAGGTGAGACATACGTAATGTTCATCAATCCAAAGCAGTCACGTGACATTCGTTCGAACCCAGAGTTCATCGAAGTTACAAAGTACGCTGCTCCAGGAAACTTCATGCTAGGTGAAATCGGTCGTCTATACGACGTAGTATTCATCGAAACAACTCAGGTTAAGTCATACGCAGCAGCAGCAGTTGTTAATGAGACTGCAAATGTTGGTGCACCTGCTGACCAGACTGAAGTTCCAGTAAAGGCCAATACAAACCCAGGTTCAGGTGGAAACCCAACAGGTTCAACTTCACCAAACCCTGCTGGTTCATCTGGCGGAACTGTGGCTGCAGGAGTAACTGTCTACGAGTCAATCATGATTGGTGACAACGCATTCGGTCACGCAATTTCCCTTCCAGTTGAACTTCGCGATGGTGGCGTTCTTGACTTCGGTCGTGAGCACGCTCTTGCTTGGTATGCAATTTGGGGTCTTGGCGTAATCACAGACCAGGCAATTTGCAAGGTCTTCACTGCTTAATTAAATAAGCGTTTGGTTGGAAGAGTCCCATACTCCTTCTTTGGGACTCTTCCTCCACAAAAAATTACAAAACTAACACAAGGAGAAATACATCGTGGCAAACAAAGCAACTAGTCCTCTGGACGCAACAGGGCGTGCACAGGAACAAGCAACAAAAGAAAATGCAGAAGCACTTCGTAAGCGTAAGGAAGAAATTTCTACAGCGAACAAGGTTGAGGCTGAACTTCTGGAAACTGCGGTCTTTGACCCAAAGAACCCAGAGAAACCAATTGTTCTAGACGAAATCGTAGAAGTTGGCGTAACACTTGCAAATGACAAAGTTGTTATCCGAACCATCACAGACATTGAAGAAATGACCTGGGGTGTAGGAAATACATACAACTTTAAAGCAGGAGTTAAATATTCAGTTCCTTCAGAACTGGCTAACTATCTCGAAGGTCTAGGTTATATTTGGCGACCAAACTAAACCAACCGTTTAGTTATCGTCAATCCTCTGGTTACTCCTCTAGTTTCTGCCCTCCTCCTAGAGGAGTAACCTTTTTAATGCTGATTAAATTTGCTTAATAAGGAATCATTAGCATCTAGAGTTTAAGCACGGAGGATACGTGGCAACAGCGTCTAACTTAGCCGAAATGGTTAGGTCCGAAATAGGAGACTCCTCTAAGTCTTTTGTTATGCAGTTTATTGCAGATGGTACAACAAATAGATTTGGTCTTCACTACTCTCCAGTAGATGCAGCAAGCCTGTACGTAAGATTTGATGACTTCAACGTTTCCAACGATGTCTCTGTAGAAGAGGCAAGCGGAGTATTGGTAACAGATGTAATTCCACCAGATGGAACTGAAATCACAGTTGCTGGCAATTACTTTAGATATTTCACACCAGCAGAAATTAATCGCTTTGTAGAAAATGCTGTACTGCAGCATTCAAATAATAGAACAGACTCGCTAGGAAGAATACAGACACTTGAAAATCTTCCTCCAGTAGAGGTGTATCCAGTATCTCTTCTTGCAAGCACACTTGCTCTTTATACTTTAGCAACAGATGCTTCTTTTGATATTAACGTATTCGCTCCAGACGGTGTGACAATTCCACGTTCTGAGCGTTACCGTCAATTAATGGATATGATTCAAGCACGCAAAGACCAATATCGTGAACTGTGTATATTGCTAGGAATTGGTCTTTATAGAATTGAAGTATTCACATTCCGCAGAATTTCTAAAACCACAAACCACTACGTTCCAGTTTATCGACCACAGGAGGTGGATGATTACTCTTACCCAGAAAGAATCGAACTTGCCCGACCTACCTATGGCGACCAGCCCTCAGAGCGACCTTATGACTCTGTGGAACTTACTGCCTATCAAGATGTGGCGTTTACGTACTCTATTCCGTACGTCGGAAACCTCACTGAAAAGGGAGCCGTAGCCAATATTCGCTGGAAAGCGGGTGCTCCACAAAGTCACATGCCTTTTACGGTGACAGTTACTACATCTGGCACGGATAATACAAGCCATACAATCAATATTAGTTTAACCAAAGAACAGACCAGGAGACTTGCACAGCGTATGTACTGGGACATCGAATTTGTTTATAACGATGGACAAAGAACAACGTATAAGGCAGGCAAACTATTTACAGTGCGTGAGGTGACAACGTAATGCCTATTGACCCAAATAGCCCTCTCTACCCAGAGATTGACCCTGCACTTTTACCTGGCGTTCCTACAACTCGAGGAGCACGTGGTTATCAAGGACCAACAGGTCCAACAGGTCCACAAGGTCCTGCAGGTTCTGCTTCTGCAACTGGTGCAACAGGTTCTACTGGTGCAACTGGTGCGACTGGTGCAACAGGACCACAAGGTCCTACTGGTTCAGTTGGACCACAAGGTTTAACTGGATTTACTGGTGCATCAGGTCCTACTGGACCAACTGGTGCTGACTCTCGTGTAACTGGACCAACAGGTTCAGCAGGAGCAACAGGACCAACTGGTGCAATGGGTTCTACTGGTGCGACTGGTGCAATGGGTGCAACAGGACCAACTGGTCAACAAGGTATTCAAGGTATTCAAGGCGTTCAAGGTGTAACTGGACCAACTGGTGCATCTGGTGTTGCGGGTAATACTGGTGCAACAGGTCCTACAGGACCACAAGGTGTAATTGGTGTAACTGGTCCAACAGGTCCGACTGGTGCAGATTCACAAGTAACTGGTCCAACAGGTCCGACTGGTGCACAAGGTGCACTTGGTTTTACTGGACCAACTGGTGCAACTGGTAACACAGGACCAACGGGTGCTGCTTCAACTGTTACTGGTCCTACAGGTAACACAGGACCTACAGGACCTACTGGTCCAACTGGTGCACAAGGAACTGCTGTAACAATTAAGGGTGAGTATGCAGACCAAGCAACATTACTTGCTGCTCGTCCTACAGGAAATTTTGGCGATGCTTATTTAATCGCAAGTGGTGATTTATATGTTTGGACCCCAAACTCAACTCCACCAAACTTTGGTACATGGAATAACGTTGGAAACATTCAAGGACCTACAGGACCTAGAGGTTTAACTGGTCCAACTGGTGATACTGGTGCTGCTTCAAATGTAACTGGTCCAACAGGTTCACAAGGACCTACTGGCCCTACAGGACCAACTGGTGCAGCCTCAACTGTAACTGGACCAACTGGTGCTACAGGTTCAACAGGCCCTACTGGTGCTACTGGTGCATCTGGTGCTGCCTCTACCGTTACAGGCCCTACTGGTGCAACAGGTCCAACTGGAGCAACAGGTGCTAACTCAACTGTTACAGGCCCTACTGGTGCAACTGGTGCAACTGGACCAACAGGTGCTACAGGTGCTGCTGGTACATCTATTAACCTTAAGGGAACTGTTGCCACTGTTAATGACCTTCCTGCAAGTGGAAACACCACTGGTGATGCTTACTTAGTAACCGCTTCTGGAAACATTTATATTTGGTCAGGTTCAGTGTGGACAGATGGTGGACCATTCCGTGGTCCAACTGGTGCTACAGGACCTACTGGTGCTACAGGTTCTACTGGTGCTGCAAGCACAGTTACAGGACCTACAGGTGCTACTGGACCGACTGGTGCTACTGGACCAACAGGTTCACAAGGCCCAACAGGTGCACGTAACGGAACAACCTTTAAGATTACAAATAATGGTGCGGGAACACAATTCTTAGTTGAAGGTATTACAGGAGATACACCAACACTTGATGTTGTTCGTGGAGAAACCTACTACTTTGATTTAAGTTCTGTTCCAATCACAGATTCTTTTGTAATTCGTTTTAACTTAACAGATACTGCAAACCCAATTCCTGGAATGGTTGGAAACGTCATTTCTACGGGAGCCTATGCAGGTAGTACTCCTAATATTATTACCTACACAGTTCCTCTTGATGCTCCCGCAAACTTAATTTACCGAAGCGTTCAAGATGCAACCCAAGTCGGTGTAATTGCTATCTACGATAAGCGTGGCCCTACTGGTCCAACTGGTCCACAGGGTGTAACTGGTCCTACTGGTGCAGCATCAACAGTTGTTGGTCCTACAGGTCCTACAGGTCCAACTGGTCCAACTGGTCCTGTTGGTCAGTTCACCGCTTCAGCGAGTGCTCCTCCTATTGCAGAAGCAGAGCCAGGTGATGCTTGGTTTAACACTCAAAACGCAAAAACTTACGTATTCTTTAACGGTACGTGGACAGAAGTTGCTTCAGGAAACTCTGGTCCAACAGGTCCACAAGGACAGGCTGGTTCATTAGCACTATCTACTATGTGGTGGCTAGGAGCATGATGTTTACACAGTTAAATGCAAAATTAATTAGTAAAGTATGCAAGATGATTATAGAGAAGGATGGTCGTAACTAATGCCTGGTTTTCTTGGTGGTAGTAGTGGAGGAAGTACAAGTTCTTCTGGCACAGGTGGAGAGATAACTTTCCCATCACAGTTTATTGACCCAGTAACTAAACTCCGTGTTTCACAACCTGAAACACTGATTGATACTGACTTTGAATATGGTCTACAGCCTACTAAGTGGGAAACTGTTGAACTTATTAACAACACTCCATCGTTCTTCTCAAAGAGCGGTGATACAACTATCCCTAATATCGCATCAATTTTATCTACAGAGCAATCTCGAGAAATTAAAGTTATTACCTCTCTTGCTCATGGACTTGCAGTTGGTATTCCTATCAACGTTGCTGGAACAAAATCTCTTACAGCCAATGGTTCTTTCATTATTAACTCAGTTCCAACACCATCATCTTTTACTTATCTATGTAAGCAAAACCAAGCACAAACTGCTTCTATCGAAGATTTGTACACATCTGTTATTACAGGTGAATTTTTCCAGGGTTCTCAAATTAGAATTTCAGACTCTGAAGGTATTAAAACAGATGCAGGAACTATCTCAACTCTTACAGTTAAAACAGATAGCCCACACGGTTTTGGTTTAAATACTCCGTTCTATTTCCTTAACCTAAACTCATCTATTTCTCAAGAGTTCGACTCTTCAAATACAACTGGTAAGTCTTTCGATGCTTCTAACTCATCTACTGCACAAACATTTGATGGTTCAAACACTTTAAATTACCTTCCTATTAATGTCGATAACAAGGCAAGTACTGGAAATATTACAAGCAGTATTCTCTCTGTTGATACATCAGCAGACACAATTACCGTCTCACACCAGACTGGCGAAACATTTGTAAACGCTATTATTGGAACTCCTCTTTACTACAACGTAGTTGCGGGTTCAGGCTACTTCTTTACTAATCCGCGTGGAATTGTTTTTGTAAAATCAACTGGAACTCTCAGTGCTTCTACAGCAACATTCTCTGTAAGTGAGATTCCAAACGGAACCACTATTGACATTGTTAGTTCAATGACAGGAACTTTCCAACTAGCAAATCTTGCAAAGACCTTTGCTGGAAATAACCAGGGATTAGAAGCACCTATCACAGTTCAACTTGGAACTCCAAAGACTTTTGACGGTGCAAATACTGCTGGTGGTGGCGGAACCATTTCTGCCTTTAGCGGTTCTCTAGTCAGCATGCTCTCTGACTCAGGTATCTCAGACCTTGACTGGTATAACGGAACTATGGTTCAGTACACCACTACAGGAAATGCTGCTACAGGATTGACTGCAAATAACACTTACTTTATTGACACATTCTTCTTTAACAATACCCCAGGACAGTACTTCTTTACTCTAAAGAACTTACCAGGTTCAGCAGGAACTCCTATCACCTCTATGTCAGGTGGAACTGGAACTCAAAAGTTTAGACAAATTGGTGTTTCTGCAGACCTTGACATTGTTCACGTAAAGAGCAATGGCTTTGTTGATAAGCAGATGATTAAGTACGCCTACCCATCAAACGGTCGTTTTACTACCCCTGGCTCTGAAGCAAAAGACTTTTACTTCGTTACAAATAAGTATGATGACCATAACTTTAAGATGAACCACTTGTTGGCATCTGTTCTTCCTCTTACAGCCTCAATTACGGGAGAAGCGGTAACTAACAATATTGTTGCTGGTTCTCAACAGTCTATAACTGCTCAAGGATTTGTTGGAACAGTTTCTTACTCCATCTCTCCAGCATTGCCTTCAGGTTTATCAATGAGCACCTCTACAGGTTTAATTAGCGGAACTCCTACTGGTGCTTATGCTGCACAACACACAATTACAGCAACAGATACTTCTGGTGGTCAAGCATTCCAGGTCGTTCAGATTAACTTTACTGCTCCACCTCCACAAGGACAGTCAGCATTTACATCTCCTGGCTCATTTACATTTACAGTTCCTGCTCGCGTATCAACAATTTCAGCAATGGCTGTTGGTGGCGGTGGCGGTGGTTCTTACATTTGGTCATACGGTGCTGGTGGCGGTGGAGGAACTGCTTGGATTGCAGGCCTTCCTGTAACTCCAGGAGAAACATTTACCGTTGAAGTTGGCGGTGGCGGAAGCACTTGGTCTTACGAAGGTTCTCGCCCAGGTAATAACTCAGTATTACGACGCAACTCAAGCGCAACTAACCACATTATTGGTTATGGTTCAGGACAAGGTGGACCTAACTCTGCTGGTGGTGCCTCTGGTGGATACACATTCTCAGGTGGTTCATCTGGTGGTGGCGGTCGTGGTGGATACACTAACTGGAACTGGCCTTATGCTGGTGGCGGTGCTGGTGGTTACCAAGGTCATGGTGGAGATTACAACGGTGGTAAAGGTTACGGTGGTGGCGGTGGAGCGGGTGCTATGCACTCCTCATACTGGGGAACACCTGCTGGTGGCGGTGTAGGTATTAACGGACAGTTTAACGACGGTGAGTCTGTCTCTTACGGTCACGGTGGTCGCGGTGGTTCAGGTGGAACACAAGGTGGATTCGGTGAGCCTTACCACTACTACGGTCGTGGCGATATTAACGGCGGTATTTATGGTGGTGGAGCGGGTGGTTCTGGTTCTGCTTACTATGGTGGCGGAAATGGTGGAGGCGGTGCAGTTCGCATTATTTGGGGACCAAACCGTGCTTATCCACAAACCAATACTACCGACATGACAACAACAAGTTAAGGAGTGAGTAAATATGCCAATTAATATTACCGCAGCAGGTTTAACGGGAACTCATACCTTTACACCCACAAATATCAATACTGCTGACTACTACCTCTACTACCCAACAGATGGCACTGGTCAACCTACTGTCCCTGCAGCACTACGTGATGGTTCTGCCTTTATTTACAACACTGGTCTAGGAACAATCAATGGTCTTAGTGATAGTTCTCTTTACTACATTAAGCGTGTTGGAACTGCTCAAGTATTCTTTAGCACAACTGCTGGTGGTACTGATGTAACCCTAACAACTCCTACTGCGGGAACTGCGTTTTTTAACGCTCCTTACGTATACCAAAATAAACTTTCTATTGAAGCAACTCTTTCAGATAACCAAGCAGTCCGCTATGTAACAGATGGCACTGCAATTGGCGGTCTTACAAAAAATAGCGTTTACTTTATTAAAACCTCAAACACAGGTTTTGGTACAGCAAATGCTCTCTACTCATTCTCATCCTTTACATTTACAACTGCTGGAACTACTGGAAACGTAGGACCAGCAATCTCTACTATTAAGGCACACTCTAGTTACAGTGGTGCTACTTGGAGAACAGATTACCTACAAGCAGGTGACTTCCAAGGCTATCAAGACTGGACAGTTCCAACCTCTGGTACATACACATTTAACGTTCGCGGTGCTTCAGGACTTAACGGTTCTGGTTCTGGTGCTGCTGGTCGTGGTGCGATTGTGCAAGGAAGAGTATTCCTGCAAAAGGGTGAAGTTATTACTATTGTAGTTGGACAACGCGGAACTGCTGCTCGTTCTGGTTCAATTTATGGCGGTTCAGGTGGCGGTACTTGGGTTGTTCGTAAATCAGGAAACGTTCCTCTTTTTGTGGCGGGAGGTGGTTCTGCAGATGCGGATACTACTAACGGTCGAGATGGTTCCCTTACAACTGCTGGCGGTTCTTCTTCTGCTGGTGGTGACGGTGGCTCAAATGGTAACGGCTCAGTTGCAACTGGAGGTAACTCTGGTGGCGGTGGCGGTTTCTCTACAGATGGTTCTAACGCAACTACAGGAATTAGAGGCGGTGGCTCTTTTGCTACAGGTTTAACAGTTGCTTCTCTTGGCGGAACAGTTGGTGGATTTGGCGGATTTGGTGGCGGTGCATCTTCTGACGGAGATACAACTGGTCAATCTGGTGGTGCTGGTGGCTACTCTGGTGGTGCTGGTGCTCGCTCTAATGCTGCACGAGTTGCAGGTGGTGGCGGTGGTTCATTCATCGTAACTTCAGCAACAAACGTTGCAACCTCAACTGGTTCTTTCAACGGCTCAACATCTTGGGGAACAGAAACAATTACAAACCTCAATGCGTGGACTACTGATGCTGATGGTCAAGTAACAGTAACTCTCGTTGCTGCTGCTGCTGCAACAGTTACTTTGCACCCAACTGCAGTTGATGCAAATGACGGAACAAACGCAATTACTTTAACTGCTGGGGGAAGCAAGTATCACGCTTTAGTTCCACTACAGGTAGATTTAACAAGTAATACTTTTTACTCTCCATCTTTGCATGGGTTGAGTAACGGTGAAGCAGTTAAGTTTGTTACCAATGGAACTTCTCCTGGTGGCATCACTGCAAATACAGCAACCTACTATGTCAATAAGGTTGACAACTATTCTTATAAACTAAGTACAACTCCGTCTCCATCATTTACTGATGTTGATGTGACAAGCCCTGGTGCTGCAAGTATTGAGCGTTTTGACAAAATTATCGTCAATATTGCAACCAATACGATTACTATTAACAACCACGGTTTCTTGGCTAATCAGCCTGTTAAGTATGCAGTCAACGGTGGAACTGTAATTGCTCCTCTTGTTGATGGTGCTACTTACTACGTAAAGACAGTAGTAGATGCAAACCGCATTATCCTAAGCCAGTCTTTAAATGGCCCAGATTTAGATTTAACATCTGCTGGTACTGGAACTGGACATTCATTTATCTTCGTTACAGTTAACGTTGAAGAAGACAGCCTTTACATTCCACAGCACGACCTGTCAACTGGTCAAAGAGTTGTTTACTCAAGTGGTGCAGGAACGGTAATTGGCGGACTTACAAATGGTTCTTCATACTTCGTATTTAGAGTAGATGCCAACATTATCAAGTTGTCTACTGTTAAAACAGGAGCAGCGATTGTTAACCTAACAGGTCTAGGTACAGGAACTCACACCCTGACTGTTAACTCAGTTGATTTGACTACTGAGACAATCACAATTCCAAACCACGGATTTACTACAGGTGAACTTGTATCTTACGATACAGCAGGACAAGCACCTCTAACAGGACTTGTCTCTGGTTCTCCTTACTACATTATTGCTCCTAACGGTGATGAAATTAAGTTGGCAACAACTTATGACAATGCTGTTAATGGTTCAGCCATTAACCTAACAGGTGTTGGAGTTGGAAAGCACAGACTTTACTCACTCATCCGTACACCAGATGGTATCTACACAGTAGATGCACTTCCATCTACAACAACCTTTACTGTTAAAGCAAATGGTCTTGTACCACTTATCGTTAAAGAGTTTGTTCCTCGTTCTACTGTAGATACACAACAGAACGTATTTAAAGTTTTAGGTCACGGTTTCATTACTGGAACCAAAGTTGCCTATAGTTCAGGTGGAGGTTCATCAATTGGTGGCCTTACTTCAGGAACTGACTATTATGTAATTAACGTAAACAAGGATTACATCAAGGTCGCTTCTTCTGCAGATAACGCCATTTCAGGTACTCCAATTTCTATTACTGACTTTGGTTCTGGTAACGGTCACCACTTTACATCTGCCCAGATTAACGGACAGATTGTCGGTGCAGGTACAGTTACTACTGAATCAGGCTCCGTATTGGTAGCAGGTTCTGGAACAGCCTTTGCTAAAATTCTAAAGGTAGGCGATAAGTTCCGCGTATTCCCATCCAATACAAACAAGTCCAACACCTTTGCAAGTGCTGCATTTAACGCAGCAACTAACGTTATTACAATTACTTCCCATGGTTACTTAACTGGTGACGTTGTTACCTATACAGCAGGCGCAGGTGGTGTTGCACCAACTGGTCTTGTTACAACATATAACTACTATGTTCGTCGTATTGATGCATCAAGCATTACTCTACATAACACACTAACTGATGCAAACAACAATACAAACCAGGTTGACTTTACAAACCAAGGAACTGGTTCTGCTCACAACCTAATTAACGTAGTTCCAAGAACTCCGATTATTAGAACAATTACTGCTATTGGTTCTGACACTCAGATTACAATTGACAGACCTTATAGCGAGGCTTACACAGGCGTTTCTTACGCTTACCCAACATTTATCTATGTTCGTCCTGAAGGTTATTCTCTACACAGACCATTCGATGGTGGTGTGGAAATGTCCACAGGTGTGGGAACATCCTTCTCTCAGATTGTTCGTCAGACTCGTAAGTACTTCCGTTACCAGTCAGGTAAGGGTATTCAGGTATCGTTTGCTATTAACTTTAAGCCATCGATTGACCTTGAAACACTTACTAAGATTAGTGCGACAACTATTCAAGGTAAGACTCGTCGTCCACACGGCTTGTTAAATGGTCTTACAGTTGCAATTAAGGATGCTTTAAAGCCAGATGGCACAACAAGCACTGTCTACAACGGTCTGTTCCAAATCTCCGTATTAGACCCTTACAACTTTACTTACATATCTCCTGCAGCAATTCCTGCGGGTCAAGAAAAGTCTTACGGCTTTGCACACCTATACGTAAACGCATGGCAAAACGGTGCTGTTCGCTCAGGTATGTTCGACTTCCAGAACGGTATGTTCTTTGAGTTTGACGGTCAGAAGATTTACGCAGTTCGTCGTTCTTCTACCCAACAGATTGCTGGAGTTGCTGCAGCACAACAAGGTTCTGAACTAGTATTCGGAACTGGAACAGCCTTTACTTCTCAACTAGCAGCAGGTGACTTCATTGTTATGCGTGGTCAAACCTATAAGGTTGCTAACGTTGCAAGTGATACTCAAATCACGATTAAGCCTGAGTACAAGGGTTCATCAGGACCTATCAAAGAGTTTAACCCTCAAACAGTTGTTAACGCTACTGCTGACACCTTCACTATCCTAGGTCACGGCTTTGTTGAAAACCTTGCCGTTAACTACGACTCTATTGATGGAACGCCAATTGGTGGAATGATTAACGGACGTACTTACTACGTTAAGGTTGTAGATAACAACACCTTTAAGTTAATGGGTACACCAAACTCTGTTTCAACGGTAGCACTTTCTGATACTGGTGCAGGAACTCTGCACTCATTCCAGCCTTCAAAAGCAGGTATTATTATTACTAAGACTATCGATACAAGAGTCGCACAAGACCAATGGAATATTGATGTCTGCGATGGAACTGGTCCAACAGGATATGTTCTTGACCTATCCAAGATTCAAATGGCTTACATTGACTACTCTTGGTACGGTGCAGGAAAGATTCGTTTTGGATTCAAGGATGCATCTGGAATAGTCAAGTATGTTCACGAATTTAAGCACAACAACGTGCTGTATGAGTCATACCTACGTTCAGGTAACTTGCCTGCACGTTATGAAGTAACCACACTATCTAACCCAACGTATATCCCTTACCTATTCCACTGGGGTACTTCGGTTATCATGGATGGTCGCTTTGATGATGACAAGGCATACCTCTTTACAGGAACTAGCCAGACACTGCAGATTCTTGGTACTACAGCCAAGTCATTTGGTTCAAAGGCTATCAACGTAGCGAATAACCGCGTTAACATCCCAACACACGGTTTCACTAGCGGAGATGCTGTGACATTCCAGGGCTTTACCTCAGCAGGTCTTGCTGGTGTAGTAAGTCAGAACCCAGGAACTACAAGTACTGCAGGACATCCATTTACTAATATGCAGAATCAACGGACCTACTATGTTTGCCGTCAAGATGCTGACAACATTACCTTCCATAATACTCAGGCAGATGCGACTGCATCTACAGGTACTGCACCAAATATTGTTCTTGGTGCAAATACTCTTGACCTTACTACTGCAGGTAACACTCAGTACACATTCTTTATCTACCCACTAGGTGCTGCAAATAACACCTCTGGTATTAACTACCAGCCACTTCTATCAATTCGCCTCTCTCCTTCAGTATCTGAAGGTTTGACAGGTAAGTTGGGTGACCGTGACGTTATCAACCGCATGCAGTTGACTATGAGTGAAATTGGTATTCAAACAACTCAGTTGGTGGACGTTAAGTTGCTTCTCAATGGACGTTTGAACAACTTGAACTTCCAAGGAGTGCCACAGCCTTCTCTAACTCAGACAATTCAGCACACATCAAATGACACTATCTCTGGCGGAGTTCAGGTTTATAACTTCCGTGCATCAGGTGGTTCTGCTGGTGGTGAGAACTCAACTACAGTTAATATTAGTGAGTTGTTCGAACTTTCAAACTCTATTCTAGGAGGAGACTCCGTGTACCCAGATGGTCCAGACATTCTAACGATTGCTGTGGCTCGTCTAACAGGTAGCACCACTCTAACTTCTGCTAAATTATCTTGGCGAGAAGCACAAGCCTAAAAAGGAGCACAAATGGCAATTATCAGACTGGGGGTTGTTAACCCTTCTGCAAACGTGGCGACTATTGCTGCAACGGTGGCTAACGCCCACCTTGTTTCTGTGATTATTGCTAATAAAACTACGTCTTCTTCACCCGTAATGAAGGCAAACGTTTGGGTTGCTCCACAAGGTGCTGCTACTGCGTCTGAATATGCTTATGTCTGTGCTAACTTAATTGTTGGTTCAGGACAATCTTTTGAGACGTTTCGTTTTGCCCTAAATCCTAACGACGTGCTTTATGTCCAAACCAACATTGATGAGGCTTCATTCTCTGTTTACGGATTACTGCAGTCAGAAGATGTGGGTCCTGGAGATGCCTACCAAACGTTTAGAAATAAAACAATTCGCGGTAACGCAAATACTCTTTACGTAGACAAGGGCACAACTGCTCAACGTGATAACACTACAGAAGTCGGATATATTCGGTTTAACACAGATTTAAATAACTCTGAAGGAGCACTAGAAGTGAAGACAACTACTGGTTGGAAAACAGTAAGGTGGGTTGATTAAGAATGGCTGTTAAAAGACTTGCACTAGCAAACCCTGCTGCCAGCACAGACACATCACTTTATACCGCTAATGGCTCTTATGTTGTCTCTGTAATCATTGCTAATAAAGGCGTTATAGATAGTAAAGCCTCTATTTATCATGCTGTAAGTGGTGGACTTATTACTACAAGCACTACAGCAACTATTGTTAAAAACTTAACTATTGCTCAAGGCCAATCTTTTGAAACCTTTAGATTTGCAATGAACAACAACGATGTCATTTGGGTAAACTCTGACACACCAAATCTTTCTTTCATGCTTACAGGTGTTTATGACACCACAGCGTCTACCTTTGTTTCTTATAAAACTACTGCTCCAGATACTCCTTCTATTGGAGACATTTGGATTAAGTCACCAAGTAACGCAGTTTCATTTTGGAACGGTTCTGCTTGGATTGACTCTATAACTTCAGGTCCAACAGGAGCCACAGGTGCTGCTGGTAGTTCAGGGGTAAACGGTGCTACTGGAGCCACGGGTCCTACTGGAGCCACTGGTCCTTCTGGTGGTCCAACTGGTCCGACAGGACCTACAGGTCCAACTGGTCCTACTGGTCCTACAGGTCCTACAGGACAAGCAGGTTCTGCTTCTGCAACTGGAGCCACAGGTCCTACTGGTCCAACTGGAGCAACTGGTCCAACTGGACAAGAAGGTTCTGCTTCTGCAACTGGAGCAACTGGTCCTACAGGTCCAACTGGTGCTACTGGTGCAACAGGAGCAACTGGTGCTAACTCAACTGTGACTGGTCCTACAGGTCCAACTGGTCCTTCTGGTGGTCCTACTGGTCCAACAGGAGCAACTGGTGCTACAGGTGTAACTGGTCCGACAGGTCAACAAGGTATTCAAGGTGCAGTTGGAAACATAGGTTCAACTGGACCAACTGGTGCGACAGGTGCGACAGGTCCAACTGGAGCAACAGGAGCCACTGGTGCTAACTCAACAGTTACAGGTCCTACTGGTGCGACAGGTCCAACAGGTCCTTCTGGTGGTCCCACAGGTCCTACTGGTGCGACTGGAACAACAGGTCCAACTGGAGCAACAGGAGCCACTGGTCCAACAGGTGCTAACTCAACTGGTCCGACAGGTCCAACTGGAGCAACAGGTGCTAACTCAACAGTTACAGGTCCTACTGGTGCGACAGGTCCAACTGGAGCCACAGGTCTTTCTGTTATTGAGAACTACCAAGTAACTAACTCTGGTTCTGGTTCTTACACTATTGCTGGCTTTGCTAACCCAACCCTAACCTTGGTTAGAGGACAAACATACTTCTTTACACTTAATGCATCAGGTCATCCATTCTGGATTAAGACAACCAAAACCACTACTAATGCCAACGCCTACAATACTGGCGTAACAAATAATGGAGAGGACGTAGGAGGTATTACATTTACCGTACCTGCTGGTGCTCCAAATACCCTGTATTATGTATGTGAATACCACTCAACCATGCAAGGTGATTTAAATATAGTCGGATAATCTAGTAAAACGGAGCATAAATGACGGACTACCCAAACTGGTTTAAAGCAGGTGGAGCAGAAGCAAACTTTGAAAAGTTTCTTTTGCCCCTTGCTGAAAAAAACCTTAACTGTTTACAAATAGGTGCATACACAGGTGATGCTACTCAATGGTTATTCGCTAACGCCTTTAAAAATGTTAACTCAACTTTAACTGATGTTGACACCTGGGAAGGTTCAGAAGAGCCAGCCCACGCAGAGATGAACTGGCATAGCGTAGAAGAGACCTATGACTTAAGAACTCTTTGGTTTCAAAATGAAGAACGTCTTTATAAACGCAAAATGACTAGTGATGAGTTCTTTAGCAGGAACGTATCTTCTTTTGACTTCATTTACATTGACGGCGACCACAGGGCCATGTCAGTGCTCAAAGATAGTATGAACGCTCTGCTCTGTTTAAAACCTAACGGTATTTTGGCTTTTGATGACTACATGTGGTCTCTTGGTAAAGAACCTTTCTATGACCCTAAACCTGCAATTGACGCAATTCTTTCTTGCGTACCTGCTCATGAATTCACAGTGCTAGAAAAAGGGTTACAGGTATGGCTACAAAAAAACTAAAAATCGCTGTTTATGCAATTGCGTTAAATGAGGAACAGTTTGTAGAGCGTTGGTATGAGGCTGCTAAAGAAGCAGACTTCCTTCTCATTGCAGATACTGG
>Ga0209356_1000063_pt1 | contig 37473 bp, 46 predicted proteins | sample LauGreFaBDMM15SN_2_FD_188213 | JGI IMG/M metagenome (GOLD analysis project Ga0209356, IMG submission 188213) | Freshwater lake microbial communities from Lake Michigan, USA - Fa13.BD.MM15.SN (SPAdes) (version 2) | ecosystem: Environmental > Aquatic > Freshwater > Lake | place: Lake Michigan, USA...
ATACAAGTTAAAATTATTATTACTATCAATACCAATACCCACGTGACCACTAATATTTACTCCAGTTGCAAAAGTTTTAACTCCAGATATTGTTTGATTTCCTGTTGTGAAAACAATATTGCTAGATGTTGAATTTATATAACCACTAAGATTGTTTATTCTGGTATTTAAAGTAGAGCCAGTATTTGCAATATTTGTAGCTAACGTACTTCCAGTAGATGCAAGATTTAAGATTGTAGCGTAATTTCCAGTAAGAGTTCCGCTAAGTGAATTAATACTAGTCGTTAAAGTTGATCCAGTTGAAACGAGGTTAGCTGTTGTTGCGTAGGAACTTAAATTGACTCCAGTCAATACTGCATTGCCATTAACAAAAAGTCCACTAGTAAAATTACCGCTTCCATAAACTGTGAAATTATTACCAGAAATAACTAAAAAGTCACCTTGTGCCGAATCACCAAATGTTGTATCTTGTATAAAAGTTTTAGTTCCAGAGATAGTTTGATTTCCTGTTGTGAAAACGATATTACTGCTTGAGGAATTTATATAGCCGCTTAGATTATTTATTTTTGTGTTTAAAGTCGATCCAGTAGAAGCTAGATTCGTGGTAAAAGTTGAGTTCGTTCCAGTAACGTATCCACTTAAATTGTTTATTTTACTATCTAATGTAGATCCAGTTGAAGCTAGGTTAGTTATAGTAGCATAAAGACTTGGAGTTACTGGTATTCCACTTACAAGTAAAGTTGCTCCATTTTTTATTTCTATTTGATCTTTTGTTATATTTAAATAAGGAGTTCCAGCATCTCCACTTTTATAAAATTCCGTACCATTATTTACATTTGAACCTCTATTTATGCTAATATTACCGTCAACATAGATTGCACCTTTTCCAATTCCACCAATTCCACCATTTAAACTAATACCTCCTCCAAAACCTACGCCACTTCCACCAACTAATCTGATTTCTTCTCCAATAAATTCACCATTATTTGATCCACTAATAATTATTTTTCCAACAAGAGTTTTATTTCCACTAATAGTTTGGTCCCCAGTTGTAAATACTATATTACTAGATGAAGAATTAACATAGCCGCTAAGATTGTTTATATTAGTTTGAAGTGTTGAGCCAGTATTAGCAAGGTTAGTGGCTAAAGTACTTCCAGTTAAACCGAGATTTGTTATGGTAGCATAAGTGTTGCTAAGATTATTTATATTTGTTTGTAGGGTTGAACCTGTGTTGGCTAAATTTGTAACTAACGTACTTCCAGTCGAAGCGAGATTTGTTATGGTTGAGTACTTGCCATCAACAAAACCGCTATAAGCAGTAATATCTTGAAATGATGCTATATCAGGTAAAGTCGAAAGGTCGCTATTTCTGGTACTAACTCCAAATTTAAATTTATTAGAGTGATCAAAACCAATAATTGGACCACTATTATTTATTCCAGTTAATCCACTTCCAGTAACAAAGAATATTCCACCATCAACTGCTCCACCAGTAAGATTTAAAAGTAAATAAGGACTTTGAACGCTAAAATTATTTGTACTAACTATAGTTTCAGTTCCAGTAACAAAAAGATTATTAATATAAACATTATCTCTAAAAGTTTTAACTCCGCCAATGCTTTGATCTCCATAAAGTAAAACTGAACTGCCGCTAAGTGAATTTATCTTGTTATCTAAAGTACTTCCAGTAGTAAATAATTGAGAATCTGTTGCGTATAAATTATCTAAAGAACCAGTGTAACCAGTAAACAATCCACTTAAACTGTTAATATTATTACTTAAAGTACTACCAGTAGAAGCTAAATTTATTTTTGTCGCATATGAACTTAAATCCACTCCAGTTAAAACTGGAACACCAGAAACTGACAATCTGCCATAAACACTTACATTTGAATTAGTAATAGTAACGTCTACGCCAGAAAGCGAAAGATTATCAATATTATTTAAATCAATCGCATTAAACGTGCCAGTTCCAGAAAAGTTAACGTTATCAATAAAATTTTTTGTTCCAGATATATTTTGATTACCATAAGTCAATACTGAAACTCCGCTAAGTGAATTTATCTTATTATCTAAAGTTGAACCAGTATTAAATAATTGAGAATCACTTGCAAATGTAGCGTCTAGAGTTCCTGTATACCCTGTAAATAATCCACTCAAAGAGTTAATATTAATATGCAAAGCGGATCCAGTAGAAATAAGATTAGCGGCAGATGCAGAATAACCGCTTAACGAATTAATCTTGTTGTCTAACGTACTTCCAGTAGATGCAAGGTTAGTGATCGTAGCATAAGTAGAAGTCAAGTTTCCGCTTAACGAATTAATCTTGTTGTCTAAAGTACTTCCAGTAGATGCAACATTAGTAATCGTAGAGTAAGTCGAAGTCAAGTTTCCACTTAACGAATTAATCTTGTTGTCTAAAGTACTACCCGTACTTGCAAGATTAGTAATCGTAGCGTAAGTAGAAGTCAAGTTTCCGCTTAATGAACCAATCTTGTTGTCCAAAGTACTACCCGTACTTGCAAGATTAGTAATCGTAGCATAAGTGGAAGTCAAGTTTCCACTTAACGAATTAATCTTATTGTTCAAAGTACTTCCAGTTAGGGCAAGATTTGTATTAGTCGCATAAGAAGATAGAAATTCATAACCCGTCACTACAGGGATATTTTTTACAAATAAACCATCAGAAAAATTTCCACTGCCATATACCTTTAAAGCATTTCCACTTATTTCTAGGAAAATTGGAGTAATATCATCGCCAATTGTGATTCCATCAGTAAATGTTTTAATACCTGAGATGTCTTGACGACCAGTTGTATAAACTATTGTATTTGGTAATAGTCCAGCTTCTCCACTTAAAAGAAATCCAGTTCCATTTAATGTTGGTCTATTTAAAAATTGTCCATTATTTTTTGTAACATAATTTCCTGTTAAATTTCCACTTAATGAATTGATATTAGTATTTAAAGAATTAATACTATTACTTAATTCGCTTCCAGTAATATAAACGCGATTGCTTAATTCGCTTCCAGTAATATAAACGCGATTGCTTAATTCGCTTCCAGTAATATAAACGCGATTGCTTAATTCGCTTCCAGTAATATAAACGCGATTGCTTAATTCGTTTCCAGTAGTATATAAATTTGTAATCGTTGCAAAAGCATTATTACTATATCCACTTAATAAGTTAATTTTATTATCTAATATACTTCCAGTAGAATTTAAATTTAAAATTGTAGCAAAATTACCAATACAAAATCCACTCAATGAATTAATTTTTAAATTAAGTATATCTCCGCTTCCGCTTAATTCAAAATCTGTTGCGTAATTATTATTTAAATCATTAATTGTATTTTGAAGAACACCACTTACTGCAGAAATATTATTATTTAAATTAGCCCCAGTTAAATTTAAATTAGATGTTAATGTATTTATTTGTAATTGAAAATAACCACTATTTCCAGAAATATAAATTGTATCAACTCGATTATCAGATACAGAAATTCCATCTCTACCACTTATATATAAAAAATCTCCAGTTAAATTATTTAATTGAGCGTTATACCCTCTTGGCCCTCTTGGACCTTCAGGCCCTGCTACGAAGATACTTGCATTTAATGCTTGCGTTGGAGAGCTTACATCAACAGATATTGGTTCTGGCAAAATAACATCAACATTTATATCTGCCATAATTTTATCTCGTTACTTCTGGTAAAATTGAAAATTTTCCTCGCAATAATTTAATACTATTTCCTGTTGGAAGCCCAAATGGATATCTTTCAATATCATAAAGGTGTTCTCCAACTGGGATGTATTCTGATATATAAGAATTAATATTAATTTTTGCAATACCACTAGCACTAGTTGTAATTGATGGATTTAAATCTAATAAAACTCCAGACCATCCATAACTTGGTCGAACTTGACCTCGTATTGCGTATCCATCTAAATTAATTGCAGTTCCAGAACTATCTTTTATATTTAAAGTTAATTGAATATAGTCGCCTTGATAACCAGTTATATTGTAATATGTAGCCATATAATTTAATTACACGATATATAAATAAAATGAATTAATTATAAGAATTTAACGCGAATAAAAATATTTTTACTCACATTTAACGTAACTCATGCAAAATTGCATGAATTTTAAAATATTAAATTAACGACCTTCTGAAAGAATATCTTTTGCAGATTTGGAAATTTTACCATTCTTTGCAACTGGTCTTGCTTTGAATTGAGAAGAAAATTTATTAAATTCTACTTTTAATCTTTTGATCAAACTAGTTCTGTCATCTACTGGTATAAGTCCAATTTTAACTGCATGAGTTTGTAGATCACTTTTATTTAAGTTATTTAAATATTCTGTATATTTACCTAGATCTAAAGTGCCGTATTTAGATGAGCCATCATCTCCCCATACTTGGTTTAATGTTAATGGTGTTTCAATTTTACCATGAATTTGATTTAAATTATCGAGTTTTGATTTTTTAGCCATATATTCTCCTATTCTAGATTATATATGAAACTTGTAATTAAGTCTAAAAAAAGAAGACCCCTCAAACTTAATTGAGGGGCCTCCTTGATTTTTAATTTACTAATCTTTAGTAAATGTTAACTGCTGAGACTGCGCGAGCGTCGATACAGGCGCGGCCTTCTTCTAGGAATCCGTAGAAACCAATCTTGTCTGCGCGAGCCAAGAATTGATCGTCTGGGATAGCTGAGAATGTGCCACCTGATTCGGCTTGACGAGCTACTGGACGAACAAAAGCGTCTTTTGTTAAATCCAAACCAATAACAAGTTCGTTATTAGTAGCATTCCAATTGCTGCTGTAGAATTCGCTGAATAGAGTTTGGTATTTTTGTGTTTTACCAAGTTCAACGAGATCATGAATTGTGACACCATAGATTTCTTGGGTACCACCACCACGATAGATTTCTTCACGAGCACCAGCTGGAAGATCTGTACTTGTATTAGTAACAGCGTTGTAAGCAAAAGAACGGATATCTTGCTTAACTTCTGGACTAACAAATAGATCTGTTAGGCTATAAGCATCAGTTGTAGAACCACCAGCATAAGAAGTATTCTTTCTTTTCATTGCTGTGATTAGTCTATTCAAATGATTAAGTGTGAAAGCAACTGTTGTTTCATTAACATCAATTACATTACCACTTTCACCTAAACTTTTTAGAAGAACTGCCCAAGCATTACGCTCTTGTTTTACAAGAACTTCATTGCTCATGCGCTCTACTGCTTTGCTAACTACATCTAAACGACCACGGCGAGCATAGCGTTTTAGGAAGCTAACTGCGCTATCTAAACGATAGGTAGCTAGTTTCATTTCACTTAGACCTTCAACTGTTGAAGTTGGAAGACCACCTGCTACACTTTGACTCCAAGTTGTAACATATCCTTGACCTTCATTATAAAGATCGAGTGGGATAGAGGGACTATCATCTTCGTCAAAAGCGAGATCTGTATAAATAGCAGATGCTGTTGCGGCTTGCATTAGTACTTTATTTACTACTGGGCCAATGAAAGCTGCAAAAGCTTCGGTTGCTTCTTTAGCAACTGAACCTTCGCGACTTCCCATAGCTTTTACAAGCTCGATTTGTTCTGGGGTGTTTTTTAATCTTAATTTCATTTTAAATTTTCTCCTTTATAAGATTACAGCTCAATTTTGAGAAGAGCGACTTGTTGAACAGATGTACTTAGCCATCTGCCAACTTTAACTGCGTTAGCAGGTAGAGTTGCTGCGGAGGCTAATTCTCCAGCTGTTGCACCTACGTAAGCTACGTGACCTGCGGTAGCAGCTGTTCCGCTATACATAACAAGTCCTTTTGTAAGAACTGGTACAGCTTGACCACTGACTACTACGCCCATCTCTGCGGCTTTACGTGGATTGAAAATTAGTTTTTCACCATTTTCGTCTGTTTCACGGACATCCATAAGTGTTAAACCAAGAACTGCTTCGCCAGAAGCAGCAACAGCTACTTTAGCAGAAACGCCATATCTTTGTGAAACAATATTAGATCCGAAATTTCCACCAACATTACCAATGAATTCTGTTGGGGAAACGTTTGTGATGCCAGGATTGAATCCTGGGGCCATTACTTTAACTGCGAGACCTTTTACAACTAGTGTGCTGTCTCCGCTAAAGGAAAAGAGGTTAACAACGTCGTGTTCGCTGTAATCTCTAAATGGTTTTAGATTGTATGCCATATATTTATCTCCTTATTTATTTGTTAATTCAAATCCATCCAAACCGAAGGCTGATGCGTATTTTTCTTTTACGCTTGGCTGTGCGGCTGGGGCTGAATTTGGAATTTCAATTGAAGCTTTTGATCCATTATCAACAGCTTGTTCGACAACCTCTTGGGTTGTTGAAATTTCTTGTGCAACTTCTGTAGAAGCTTTTACTTCTGCTGAAGTTACTGAAGCTTTCATCTCTTCTTCTTTGGCCATTTTTGCTTTTTTAGCAGCCTTATTTTTTTCTTTCATAAGAACAGCCATTTTATTTTTGTAAGCAGAGAAAGCCTCTTCATTTAAATCTTTAATATCTGAAGCAATAACTTTACGATCTTCATCACTGAGATCGAACTCTTCATCGAAAGAAGCCATTCTCATATTAAATGCTTCTTCTTGAGCTTTAGCAAGTTTTTCAGCTTCTATAGTAGCTAATTTTTGATTTAATTCTTCTACTTGTTTTTTAACTACTTCATGCTCTGCAGTTACTGTAGAGATTTTTTCATTTGCAGCTTTAAGCTCATTTTCTTTTTCAGTTTTTTCTGCAACGAATGTTTCGTTAGCTTTTTTGATTTCCTCTGCAATAAATTCAACTACAGAACTAGCTGTAGCTTCTTTAAGTAGGGAATCAGTAATATCTTCAATTTTGGTTATTTTCATATATATCCTCTCTTTTTTTACATCTAATTTTTCCTCATGGGAAATATTATTTTCTTTGGCCAAGGCCGCTTCTTGAATAGTTTCATCGATAATTTCATTAATAATCTCTGAACTTTCATTATTTTTAAGTTTTATTTCTGTTTGGTCTTCTTCTTGGGTAGCTATTCCTTGTACATCTGCTGCTGGATTTAATGTAAATCCTACTCCTAATGGAACAACTTTACCTGAAACTTGACGGTATACATATTTATTATTATTTAATTTGCCTGTTCCGCCCAAGCCTCTTAAACTATTTTCTAATTTTTTAATTTCACTAGCATCTGTAATGATTTTAGCATTTTCTATATTTTTTTCATTTTCATCTAATATTACAATATTATAATCATTAAATCCGAGTTCCCAAGATGCTGATATAGACATATAATTTTCGCTAGTTGGATCATTACTTTCTTCTATTTGTTCAGCTAGATCACGATCAACAACTTTCCATATAACTCCTCCTAAAGTGATATTAAATGGAGTTTTTATATCTTTAACATTTTCTTCTGTTAGACTTTCATTATTTCCAAATTGACTAAAACTAGCAGATAATATACATCCAATAACTTGCTTACGGTTATGTTCAACATTAATTGGTTTATTAATAAAATTTTTAGCAATCCTTGCTGCTGTTTCTCCATCAATAACATCGCCGTTCTTATTTACTCTATTTACAACACATGCATCAAAAGCTACTGGTAGAAGATCTACATTATCTTCTGTATTAATTTCTGGCAAAAATTTTCTTAATTTTTCGAGTGATGCTATAGAAAGATATTTGTCTTTCTCTTCGCTTACTACTGGACGGATTTTAATATTAGCAAAAGTTGTTTCGAATTTATATTTTTGTTTTTTCATAATTATATTTTGTCCATGTCGAATCCATATATTACACCATCTTCCTCATCATCGAGATATAATTCGTTAATATCATTAAATTCAAAATCATTTAAATCATAATTTTTTAAATCTTCTTCTGCTTGAGCAAAATCTTCATCATCTGGTTCAAAATTAGCTTCTATCTCATAATCAGAAATTGAGGCTCTTGCAATATCACTATCAGCTTTTCTATAAGAATCTTTTACTTTGCCACCACCTACCATTTTTAAGAACATATTTACGCGCGCCATAGCCCAACCACCACGAGTCATCCCTGGCCTGTGAGAAGAAGAAAATGCGCCTGCGCCACGACGATATACTTTTTTCAATTGACCAAGTGTTACTTTTTTCTTATTTTTACTATTATGTTCTTTGACTTTGTTTTTAAGCGCTTCTACTACTTTCTTAGAAAATTCAATTGCTTTATCACTTTTCGTTCCTGCACTTCCAGGTTTATTTTTAGACGAGCCTTTGCGTCTTTCAGATGGTTTCGCTGGAGTTTGAGCTGCAGATTTTGGACCTTTTCTTTTGGCATTTGATTCAAAGCCATATTGTTTAGAATTATAATTCATATTTATGCTTAATAATATCTTATCAAATAATTACACATAAATATAATTTAAATTAAATAAAAATAGCATAACGGATAGAACGTTATGCTTACCTCACGCGAGCTGTAACCAGTACAAGACGTTAGTCTTACACGATGTTATTGGTATCTAATACCAAAATTATTATAAATACTATTTATCTGATTTTGAGAAAGAGCAATGTTGTATATTTGTATTACACCAACATCTATATTATTTAAATATCTTTTTGAAAGATGTGATGAATAACGGCCGTTGGCTGGGGGATAAAACGAATATTTATTTTTTGCTAAATTTGATTTGCCTAAGTATAAAATATTTGGACCGTATCTAGGGTTTGAATTTAATTTTCCTAAAGGTTTGCATATCACAGTTTGTGTATTTGATACTGGCGTAAAATCCGCTCCATTTTTCTTATGAAAATTTGGTTGAACTGGTGAATCTTGTAATCTACTTTTTTTTGATCTTGATCTATTATTTCCGCTACCGTTCCCCCTTATCAAAGGATTAAATTTTAAATATGCTGTATTTTGTTGTTCTCCATTAATGTAAACTTTTACAGTCAATGGAGCTTGATAGAAATTAAGTGAATTAGCACTTCCGCATTCTGTTGTTATTGCCAAGTGGTAGGTTTTACCAAATTCATATTTAAAATCTGTCATAAATGTATGACTCATAGCTTTATCTTTAATACTAAAAACAAAAGAAAATGGTTCAAATTTATATTTATATTTTAGCGTAAAACCATGCTGGATTTGAGTTCCTTTATATAAATAATAAGGAGATCTATATCCAATAGTAAATTGAGTTGTATCTAGAAATATTGCTTTTTTACCTCTAATTACTTTACCCGACTTAGTAGATTTATGCTTTACTGGATCATTTAATTTTATAAAACAAGAAAAGGTTTTAGATTGATTTGCTTCTAATAAATTAAAACTACTTGTAGCCAAAGGAATCAGAGCGTTTCTAATAGGAAAAACTCCATTTGTTTTTGGATCTATTAATTTTAATAAAGCTTTTCTTCTTTCTTTTTCGCCTGTAGCACTTACCCCACTTGTTGGCCCACGATACCTATTTCCTCTTCCGACTGGAATATCAGAATCATCGCTGCTTTTTTCGTAAGAAAAAAATGGACCATTTAGTTTGCCTTTTCTTTTTAAATTTTCATAGTCATCAGTTTTATTGGAAATATATCCTTTTGAAACAACATATTGGCTCAATGGAATTATAGAAGGATATTTGTCAAATATTCTTTGTAAAAAACTCCTAGTATTTTTAGGATCTCCGATTGGGTCTCGAGTGTCTAAACTTTCCATGTATCCATTGTAATACAACGGATCAAACAAATAAATCAAATTACTATTGCTTGGAGACATTGCTACTGAATCTGGAAATAAACGAACTTCTGATCCTTGATTAAATATAGAAATATTACCATTGCCATTTAAATTTAATTCTATGTTACTCATTATTATATTATATTAAAATTACACTAATTTAACTTTTAAATTTTTGTAGACAAAGATTCTTCTATTAATTTAGCTTCTGCGTCTCTTCTTCGACTCATTCCTTTTTCTATACTTCCACCAATCCATATTCTTTTCATATTTCTTATTTGATTAGCTATAAATGTAAGAGCTTTTTGATCATAAACTGATACTAATTTCATACCATCTCTAATTAATTTCATTTCGCGGCGACGATCACCTTCTAAAGCTGCTCCTCTATTAAATACAAGACTAACTAATCCACCTTTTGCATCTTCTGGAAGATTATCAAAATTAGGAAAAGTTTGTTTTGTTAAATTATAAAATTTAGTCACTGTTTTATTATTAAATACTTTTAGTGCAAGATCCCAAGGAATAACTATATCTCTTAATCCTCTAATAAGATTCTTAGCATTATATCCTTTGATGCCAACTATTTTGTATAATCTATCAAAAATTTCTTTAGGAAGATCTTTCCAGTCTTCAGTAAATTCACTTTTATTTACATAGCCTAAATCATAACCAACACCAATTGTAACTCCGCTTTGCTCTCCTGGCCAAGCTGGATTTTTTAAAAATTTATTATAATAGTTTTCGCCACCACCAATTTCAAATTCGAGAATAAGATCTAAGGACTTTTTACTTAACATAATTAAATTGCAGATACTGTTACTGCTCCAACTCTATCTCCAGCAGCTATATAAGATCCAGCTACAGCGTCTGTTGCTCCTGGTTTCCCCCAAGCATTTGTAGTAAAAGTTCCAATATTAGCTATTGATCCTATGAGCCAAATTGCAGTTGGAAATCCTCCCCAATACCAAATAGCATATTGATAGTCTTCGCTATAAAAAGATTTTTTACCATTATAAATTAAACCACTATCATAAAATCTTAAACCATTTATATTAGGTGTTAATCCTGTTCCAGTAACTTTATATAAATATTTTTTATTTAAATTTATTTTTCCATTACTATATCTTTGTATAATTGCTCCATTAGAAACTTGTATGTTATTATTATTTGAAGTATTAAAATATATAATATAATTAACAGGAATTACATAATTATTCATATTTGTTTGGGCATATATATCATTTGTCCAATATTTTCCAGCCCCATAATCATTAACCTGAAAAAGAAAATCATAATCTTCATTTAAAAATAGTTCTAATGAAGTTATAAATATTGTATCATTAACCTGAAAATTTATTGGATTAAATATATCCGCTAAAGTATTTATTGAACCACCCTTAAAAACATAAACTGAACTTGGATTATTTACAGTTGTTCCGCCACCTACTTTTAAAGATGTTAAATTTTGTTTTTTAATAGAAGCTTGACCTTGAAAATAATTTGAAGCATTGCCACCTAAATTTAATAAAACAGGTAAATTCCTGGTACTATTTATTTGAAAAATTGCGTTTAAAGGTATTACATAATTAGAAACATTTTCTTCAGTGAGAAGATTAAGCCAATCACTTCCGTCGCCAAGAAATGTAATTAAGGGTGAAGTATCTAGATTGCCAATATACATATTTACAACACCGTTAATGTCTACATTAAAAATATCAAAAGCATTTATAAAATTACCTATAGTAGTTCCACTCGGGCCTTTAAATACTATGTTTTTATATTCAAAAGGTTTGAAGATGATACTATTAAATAATTTACTATTTAAACTTAATTTACCCATTTTAATTATTTATTTTATCTATGGTCTTGTCTAGTATATTGTCTTGGGGAACTTTTTCTTTTAACCAACTATTCATAACACCAAAATAAACAAGATGCTCACTATTAATTAAAAATAACTCGTTACCAAAACTATCCTTATAAGATTTAACTCCAGAATCTTCAACTAGATCAATTGCTTTTTCTTTTTTAAATTTGATTCTATACATTTTAATTAGATTATTATATCGTTCGCGCGCCTGACGAGTAATAAGCGCATCATCGCCAACAAAAGAAATTAATCCACCATTATCTTTATCATATTGCTTTGGAGTAGTTGCGTCATAAGATGATTTGTCATCTTGTATTTTATTTGGTGTCACAGTAGCGCAACCAACAAGAAAAAAATTAAGAACTAATATGCTTGCGAGCTTGTTCAAGGTCTTTTTCCTTTACTGCATTTTCGATTCCACTTTGATGATCAACTTCTTTTTGAGCTTCTTGGCGCTCTTTCATTTCTTTTGTATTCTTAGCGCCGAATACGTTATTGATTGCTGCGAATATTCCAGATACTGCTGAGAGTAAAGCTTGGAGTATTCCAGTTGGCATGATTACTCTACGTAACTTGCTGTAGCATCTTTACATCCAGATGCAATAGCGTTAAGTACCTTTACTGCAAGAGCACCATTTCCATCTAGTCTAGCAAATTGTTGAGCATAAAGATCTTTGATTACAGTAACATAATTTGCCCAATGAGTTTTTTCTGCTGGAAGGTAATCGTTAAGAGCTTTTTGAAGTTCTGCTGGAGTTGGAGTATTTCCCGCTGTTAATCCTTCTACAATAGCTGCAACATGATTAATCATCTTAGCTTTTTCAATTCTATCGTTACCAGAAACTGCTTGATCAAGAACAACTGTACAAGCAAGTACAACTGCTGGCTTAACATAAGGAAGAGTATTTTCAACACTTGTTGCAACATCAACTTTTCCAGTATTGGTTGTAGCACAAGCTCCAAGAAATACGCTCAAAAGAGCAACTGCGATTAATTGTAATTTATTCATATATTTTCTCCATGTGTTCTATTTTCTGCTTCAATTGTTTGGGCTACTGTTCCGCCAGTAACTGCTGCATCTTTTACTGTTAATGCAAAAATTATACCAGAAACAACTGCTACTAATTTTGAAATTCCTGTGATATAAACTTCTGCTTTATCTGGAAGGAAAGCTACTAAAGTTGGATCAGAATGAATTGCTATTGCTGTACAAACTGCTACAACTGTGACTACTCCAGATGAGCTAGATCTCCAATTTGGGCCAAATATTTTAGATAGCATAGTTTTCATAAGATATTACACGTATATATTATATAAATTAATATATAATATTTCAAGATAATCTATGTATAGCACTTAATATAAAATAACCAGAACTTATTCCACTATAATATAAAGCTCCAGTTTCTATATAAGACCAATCATTATAATTTGAAATTGAATGAATTGGCATTGGCAAATAATAGTTGTTAGTTAATAAAGCGTAGAAATCTGTGCCACTATTTAATGGTTGTAAATTATTGTTTACTTCATTATAAAACATTGGTGGATGCATATTATTTGAATTAACACTTATTACATTTGAAGCTACTGTTCCAGAGAAAAGCCTACTTCTTAAATAAAACTCATACCATCCCATACTTAGATTTGCGTTAGTCAATCCAGTTATAGAACCGAAATTTGATACATAATTTACTCCAGAATATACAACTTTTTTAGTTTGAGTAGTTTCTTGTCTTTTTACAAAAGCGTAATTTATTTCTCCAGTATTAGTAATTGCAGTAACTCTATAGAACACATTATAATTCCCATTACTTGGAATATACATCATTCCTGGATTTGCAGTTGGGCCTACTACATTTGCAACTGGATTAATAACATTAATATTTGCGACGGTTGTGGTTGTTCCAAATGGATAACCTTGTCTCCAACATCCAGTTGGAAGATAACTTGTTTGACAAATATTGTCCGCACTTAATGTCAATGAGGCTGAATTTAGAAATCCAGATAATTCTCCTTGATTTAATTGTTTGACTCTAATTAAATTATCAGGCATCTTTTTGATCCTTGCTATAGTATAAAATGCTTGCAATATATGTATCTACTCCATGTTCTGCTGCGATACTTTGTATCTCTTGAACATTTTGTATATTTTTATCTTTAGGATTTTTAACGTATTCAGCGATAGAATTTTCCCAAAGCTCTGGAGCTTCATTTGCTGCTATAATTTTAACTATTTCAAATGCTACATCTTTTTGTTGTTTTGAGAGTTTACGAAGTTGATGTTTTTCTCTTAAAGAAGCTTCTACTTTTTCTTGTATTTTAGAAGCTAGAACGAAATTATCTTTAATCTTTTCAATATTAAATAATGAAGCTTTTGATTGTTTGCCTTGACCAATTGGTTTAACATTTTTTGTGCTTTGAGGAATACCGCTAGAGCCAGATGGTCTTCCTGCTTCGCCAATTTTAGCTCCACCAATAACTGGTTGATAAAGTCCTTGGTCTTTTAGTTCTCTGAATTTTTCTTGGGAAAGAACAGAATCTTCTGGTGATGGTAATCTACCACTATCAATTGCAGTTAGTCCTTCCTCTGGAGTTAAGACTCCTAATTCTACTAATCTAGTATAAACTCTAGAATATTGAATATCATCCTTCAAATCAATATCTTCAAAATGTGGAGTAGGATAATTTTTAAATCCTAAATCTTTACTAATTCTGCGAATCTCTGGTATAAGCAATTCATTAATAAATGTTTCTCTTGCTTGTTTTAATCTTTCAATAAATACTTGGACCTTAATACTTTGATTTGCAAATTTCTCATTACCAATAAGAATATTATTTAATCCAATTTGAATATCTCTATCTACTACTTCGTATTTTTGAGGTCCAATAAGATTACCAATATCTGGAATAACAAATTGAGCTTTTGTTGTATAATCTGCAATTAAAACGCGACCGATGCTTTGGTTATCAAATAATTTTTGCATCGCTTCTAAATTCTTTTGATTGATTCCGCCCTTGTCAGGAGTATCTCCCATTGTAACAAGAAGAACGGATTGTTGCATAGTTCTTGTCACGGCCATATCCATCTTTTTCATCTCCGCTTTCCAGTTTATATCTTCAAGAACTGGATATCCCATAGGAACTGCAAATGGCTCGTAGTCTTGCTTTTTATAAAAAACTGCTGAGAGTCTTTCTCTTTCTAATTGTAATGTTAATACGCCAATGGTTTTTTGAGAAATAAGTTTTTGTGTTTCTGGCGGAAGACTTTTTAGTACTTCCATATCTTCTTCAGTTTTAGGACTTTTTAATCTTTCTAATTCATAATCACTTAATATTTTATAATATCTACCTGATGAAAAATTAATAGTTCCACCAATTTGAATATCTGCTGGATTTAATATAATGTATTTAGATGGTAAATTAATATTAGCGGCTTTAGATACTAAGCCAAAAGTTTGAGTTATTTTATTAATATCTTCATCTTTTACTTTTGTATCAAATCTATATATGAAAACATTACCAGAACGATAATATTCTCTGAAAAATTTATCTTGCAATTCAAAAATATTTATTTTTCTAAATAAAGCATTAAAGAAATCTCTGCTCTTTTGACTACCTTCTTTAAAGTAAATATTACTACAAGAAAATTCAGTCATTAAATCAATTGTATTTCTGAAAATAGCAAAATTATAATAAGCCTTTTGGCATAGAATTACAGCATCTCTAATATTCATATTAGAATTGCCCTTAATACCAGATGAATATCTAAAAGGAATTAATCCATCATCAATGTTCTTATATCTATCCGTTCTATTAATTGTAGAAGCTGCGTTCCTTCTAACTCCTACTGCATCAGAAGCCTTCGCTTCATAAGTAGAGGCACTTGAAACCATGAGGGGTTGAATTTCTTCTGTTTTCTTAACTTTTGATTTATTTTGAGATTTTTTAGCCATTTTACTTCAAATATTACACTTTATCTTAACATTATAGGCGAAAAAGTGACGCTTTCTTGGTTAGTTTGAACTGTCATCATATCATTATAGCACTTTATTGCCCAATTTGCCAACATAAAAGCAGAATAATTATCTTTTCTTGCTTTATTTGCTGAAACACTTCTTTTTAAATGCTGTGGTAAATCAAAACTTTGTGTTCCTCTACTGGTTGCAGAATGCTCAATCAATACGCATTGTTTTTTCGTCTGATAGATAAAGTCATCTTGATTTTCAATAAAATCTAATATTGCCCAATCTTTCTTATCTTCTACTTTCATTAATTGAATTGGTATATTTAAATTAATTGTTTCATTAAAGAATGTTTCTTCTGAAGCTGTTCTACTAGCAAACCATACTTTTTTATAATCTATACAAGCTTGCAGATATTCATTAGCCTTACGAATAAAATTGCTGGTAAAGACTTGGTTAAATGCGATTTTTTTATCATCAAGGTTATATTGGTTTCTTGCGTTTCTTATCATTATTTCATAATCTTGACCTTCTAATTCTGTGTTCATATCTAATATCTTTATATTAATTTTATCTTTTTTAAATAGTTCGGATTCGTTGCAAGCTGCTAAGAATGTATCAGATCCAGCATTATCAAGGATCATAAATACAATATTAAAATTAGTTAAAATATAATAAAGATAATTAACATGATTTTTTAATGTGCCTAATCCAGCGTAAGTATGAACGAGTATACCTTGTCTTTTTTCTTCATCTAACTCCATAACTGCCATAGCAAAATAATCCGCATTAGGACTATCACTCATGTTTGGATCGATTCCTAGAATATATTTTTTATTTGGATCACCTTTCATCATTGTATGAGGTCTTTCTCCAGCTTTTAATGTACATTCATCCATCTTCTTTGCATTAAAATAACTATCGCTTCCATCTGTGAATTGAGCGCAATATTCTCTTAAGAATCCACTATGACTTGATCCTCCAGCTTGAGCTTCTTCAATGATGGTCTTATCTATCATTTCTTCTGGTAATGCTTCGTAACTTAATTGACTTACAAAGTAAGTTGCTTCGCCTCTTTCTTTGCTGTTAATTTTTTCGCACCACTCATTATAAGTCTTGTAAAGATTTTCAAATGTATAACTTGCTGATGATAGCGCAATCATCTTACTAGTATTCTCGAATACCATTCTATCTTTTTCTTGCATTAGACCTTCTGATATTAATTTATCTTCAAATTCACGAATCTCCATTCGCTCTTTCATATTCTGTGGCGCTACCAAGAATGGCATCAAAACGTTTTTAATAATTTCTTCTGGAAGCAAAAGGAACTCGTCAAGAACAAGAATATTCGCACGGAAACCTCGAATCTTTTCTCCGTTAAGAGGAATAGCTACAATACTTCCTCCGTTTATTTGCCATTCAAATTGGTCATTTCTTTTTGCTTTAACGCCGAAACATTGGGATAATAATTCTGCGCCTGGACTTTCAACAATCTTTTCTAGATTATTAAAAATAAATCTTGCTGTTCTAAATGTTGGCCCAGCTATAAGAATCTTTGTATTTGGTTCAAATACGCATTGAAGAAAACAAAATACTGCGCCCATAAAAGACTTGCCACAACCACGACCAAACACACACATATTAAAGTTTCTATTCATCATAGCTTTAAGATGTATCTCTTGATAAGGCGCAAGCTTAACTCCACTAATAAGTTCAGTAGAGAATCCAATATTAGCTCTTAAGAATTTAGCGAGACTAATTTTTGCCTCTTTATCATTAAGAAAACCTTTTAATTGTGAAAGCTCTGCGTTCACATCTTTAACTTCTCTTAAATATTTATCTGGACAATGTATCATAAAATTTTCATATCATAAGCTAATTGAAGATCTATCTTTTTATAGAAACAATTGCTTGCAAAAATAGATTCAATTATTCTAGTCATCTCTCCTCGCCCATCAACAAATAGAAACTGTAAATTATCATAACTTTGTAGAAGTTCTCGTACATTATGAAATATATACTCTGGTGTTGCTTTTATTTTTTTACTAATATGAGGAAGATATTGAAAGCTTAAAGCATTTGCTAATTTTTCTTCAACCATAACAATAATATAAGAGTTATTCTTTTTAGCTTTATCAATTTCATTTTTAAATCTATCAAAGTTCTTGACGCTTAAGGTGCTTATAAAGTCGCTTAGGCTTTTTCTTTCTATATAGCAACCACAATTATCATTTGCGCAAGCATAATCTCCAAATCCAAGAGTCTTAATTTCAAAAGGAGTATTAAATTTAAGCCAACTTTGCTCGCGAGTATCAACATAGATTGTGTCTTTATTTGTTAATTTATTTTTGAAATGATCTCCTACAAGATTAGGGTGAATAAATTTATTCTCTAAACCAACAGATGAGCAAATATCATAGTAGTCTTTAAATATGCTATTGTAAAATATAATAGATGGCGCCATAATCGTTCTAAGCTCAACTTGAGTTGGTGAATAGGTAAGATTTTTAGCTTCTTTTCTTTTGATTAATAATTCTTTACAATATTCTTGAGCTTTATCTGCATCTTGAGCTTTTAACCACTTCTTCATATTATTCTTATCATTAAAATCACTATTTAAATATTGGTCTTTAGTTTTAAAATTAATTAATTCATCTGTTAATAAATCTCTACGCTCAAAATACTTTTGATAGTATTTAACTTTATTTAGGCCATATCCTTTTAAAGCCATGTGAAGAGCTTTATCATCTTTAAATTCTTTACCATCGACTTTACATATAACTGACATAAAATTACCCGTTCAATATTTCGTCTTTAGAAATTCCTAAGATTTTACATTTAACTTCATCCATTGTAGATAGCCTATCGATTTCTTTTTCTACAACTTGCTTTCTCATTTCTGCCATTTTTAATAATTTCGCTCTACTCTCTTCTTCTTTCCACATCTGTACTAGATTAATAACTGAAGCTGTTTCTTTAACTTGCTTGCTAAGTCTTTCGCTACGCTTAACTTTAAGATCATTATTTAATCTTTGCTGACGATTAACGCAATCATTATATTCTTTGCGAGCAGTATTACTTGCTTCTACTAAAGCCATTGGAATTTTGCCATCTTCTTGAATAGCTATATCAATTTGATCTTGTAGTACAGTAATTGTTTGTTGAATATTAGAAGATATTAATACTTCTGTGCAGAGTACAATATATTGATCAACTTCTTCTTGGGTTAGGTCTGCTTTATTATATGTATATCTTATAAAACTACTTTCAAATAGTTCACGATCTGATTCATTATCGTAAAGATTGATTTGATGAATAAAACGATGAGTATTCATGTAACCAATAAGAGCATTGGTTTCTCTTTTTTGAGCATGAGTTATTTTTGTTTTATCAATACCATCAAGAACATATTTATTGACTTTAGCTATTGTTCTTTCTTCGCTACGAGGTGGTTTATAAACTCCATTTACGACTTCTTCATTTTCATTATTATTAAATTTTATATTACTTGGAATAACTTTCATGTATTCAAGAACGCTTCTTGTTTCTTGAGATAAGTTTGTAAGTGTTTCGTTTTTAAATAAAATTTTAGCCATCTCTAAGCCAGTCATTGTGTGGCAATTATTGCTAATATACTCTTTTTGATCGTTGCTTAATTCTATTAAACCTTTAGCTTGATATTCATGACTCTTTTTTGGCTTAATAGATCTAGACGCTAGAAATTCTTTAACAGCTTTGCCTTCTTTGCTTCTGCCATCAAGATCATCTCTATCAAAAGCCAACTTAACTAGCTCAACTAATGATGGTGGATTATCTGGACGATTATTCCATTCATTTAATAGCTTTAATTGTTGCTCTTGTGTTAGCTCTGGTAGATTTTCGCTCATATTAATAAATATCTATCTCTCCGCTATATAAATATTTCTTAACTTTAAATATGATAATCTTTTTAATATTTTTAATTTGCTTGTATCCTGCTCTTCTGTTCTTTTCGCTAGTTCTATATCCCATTAGTTTAGCGGTTGATTCTTCGTCTTTACCATCTATATACAAATGGCTATAAATTTTCCATTCAATTGGTTTTAATACCTTTTGCATTTTGCTGTGAATATTTTTCGCTGTTTTTTCTATACAAATATTATCTGTTGGCATATCATTTATCTCTTGACTATGATTTTCTATGCTTAAAGTTAACTTGGTGTCATGTGCATTCTTTTTGCTTTTTTGCCAATTTGAATATAGAGGACATGTTTCGCATTGTTTGCCATATATTGCACAGCCATCTTCGTTTTCTGCTGCTGCACATTTTAAACATGGTCTGGTAAAATTACTATAATTATTACGAATAAGATTTTTAATCTGATTACTTATAATTCTATTTACCCAAGGCGCTAGAGGCTTTTTATAATTATATAAATACCATTTTTTATGTATATGTATTCGCAATATTTGCGATACATCACTAAAGTCCATCCAATTAATTGCGGTTAAATTCCACTTATTTTTTCTTTTATATATTTCAGAATTAATAATGTCAATTGAACTTTCAAATGTTGGCTTTTTATTAGCCATTTTTTGATCCTCTTGATCTTGGCCTTAAAGCTCCTGCTTCTCTACTGAACTCTTCTAGGAATTTCTTTCTTTCAGCTTTAGTGGTCTTTTTGCCAGTAGATTTTGCAGGTTTTGATACGCCTTCTTTGGAAGTGCCAACTATTTGGCCTATTTTTTCTGATATCTTTCTAGTTTCTACTATTTCGCAGTCTAATTGATTAATTTCTGGTACATGATTAACTTCTTGATCATCATAATCGTCATCATCAAAATCTTCACTTCTTGCTTCTACTTTTCTTGGTAAAACGGGTTTATCTTGAGTCGGTCTTGTAGTAGTATTTTTTTGAATTAATGATTTATCAAATAAATTGCCACAATTTGAGCAAAATTTAGGTTTAATAGATGAATAATTCGTTGGATTGCCACAATCAGAGCAGTATATTTTTAACATAATATAAATTATATTAAAAATTAATTAAAATTTCAAGTAATTATTTTGCTGATTTACATTTCTTGCAATAATCTGGAAGCTCTTGGCAACCACTTCCTAACGGTCTGCCTAAATTTGCATTTAATGCATCCTGTTGATTATTTTGATTTTGTATATTAACGCATATTGCGTTTTGTAGAAGTGGGACGACAATTGTTGATGTAACTAATCCGACGACTGCTATTGCTCCAAGTACTGCTGATGTTCCCATAAAATTTCTCCTTTAAAAATTAATATTATCAATTCCAGAGATACCTGAGAATACGAATGGAATTAAAAATTTATTGTTTGCATTAGAGGTAAATATATTTAAGTTGCCACTAAAAATTGGAGTAGTAATATTTGTATATTTACCAGTAGACTCTTGAAGATTTTGATTTTCTATAATATTTAATTCTTGGTTATAACAATTATCTATACCAGTTATAGTAAAATAGATTTTATCTAAATTTAAATTTTCTGGCACATCAAATGCATGCATATCTATATAAAATCCTGGATTATTTGACCAAAATCTACGCATATTTGCAAAATTATATCTTTTTGTTTTTGCTGCTAAAAATACATCTTCAGATTTAAGTGGCAAATTATTGATATTATAATTTCCAGTAAAGAATACTAGCTCTACTTTATTTCTTACGCCAGAATTTACCCAAGATGTTTGAAAAATATAGGATTTATTTTTTTCTAAATAAAGTTTTCTTAATGCATATTTAGATGCAACTTGATTCGATAGTATAGGTTCTTGAAATTTTATTTCGTTATAATTTAATCCACTACTTACTACGTATGGACAAAGTTTAGCTCTACCACATTGGATTTCACCCATAACAACATTATTATAAATTTCAGTATTATAATTGTATATTTGATAAGTTTTCATATTTTCTCCAGTAAAACTTATTCCTGTGCGATATGTATAATTTATAAGATTATCACCTGTGGTTATAATATTAAAATATCCACTAATTCCTGTTCCAGCTGTCCAATAGACTTTACCTAAAGTATTTAAATTTGGATTAAATTCTATTAGCCTGTAATTATTTAAAACTTTTTTATTGTATTCTGGTTCGAAAACTCTAATTTGATCTGCATTGATTGTAAATGGATATGTATTTGTTGAATTAGTTTGTAAGAATCTGTACCTTTTACCTCTCATCAAATTAAGTATTCCAGTTGAATTATTAAATCTAATTCCAGTACTATATGTGACTGTAAAGTTCGATCCACTGATATTTTCTTTATTTGGAAGAAGATTATCTGTATCTATGAAGAATCTAATATCTTGTTGTACTGCTCCCAAAGTTGGATTAAAATTACTGCCAGTAAAGAATCCACTATATCCAGATATCCATCTAAATGTTTGGAATTCTGCATTTGTATTGCGTATCCAATTTACATCTGTATTAAAATAATAATATATTTCTGCTGCTTTTAGTGGATAAATAGTCTTAATATTTTTAAAAACTCCTGTGCTAGAATATTCGCCAAGTCTATTTATCTTTCTGGTTAAATCGTTTTTAATGGGCGCTGATTCTAAATTACCGCCAGTTGCATATAATGTAAGACCAAAGAATTTATTATTTTTATTTTTAATTCCAGTTGAATTAAATGATACGCCTTGATTTAATTTTGTATAAGCTGAATAATTATTATTTATAGAATAATCATGGAAGTAATCATCAGAAAATATATTAGAATTATTATAGTTTACTTGTATACTTACTGGAATAGAATTTTGCTCGATTCCAATTCCGCTTCCTGTATAAGATGGTTGAGAAGTTGTACGTAAGTTTTGTATTTCTAAAGTTTCTGAATCGCCAGACCAATTTAATAAATTATTAGAAGCATAAGTGTCTCCTTCTAGTTGGCTGTCGAATACATACCATTTATTTCTTGCGTTTCTATATATTATATAATTTCCATTTGGTCCATAAAATGTGGTAAAATTATTAGTAGACCTTTGATAGATGCCAGTTGAAGTTGTTTCTCCGCTAGGGATTATAATTTTATTTATGAATTCTTGCTTTGCTGCTTTATCTCTGTATATATAAATATAATCATCTTTTGTTCTTGAAAATTGATTTCCTATAGGAGTAATTACATCTGTATATATTTTCGTTGGTAATTCTATTGCTGCTTCTTTTCCTAGACTATAATATTTAATAAATTTACCAGAAAAAAGTCCACTTTGTTCAGCAGTCCAATCTTTTTTAGGAAATTCCAAACCAAATGCATCATCTATTTCAAAAATTCCTGTATCATATCCAATATAAACTGTATGGTTTATTGCTCCAGTATTATAAATATAAAAATGTCTATTAAAAAATTGAGGATAATTTCCAGAGACGTTAATGTTAAATCCAGCATTTATATCTGCTAAAGATCCTGTTATATTTTTTGCATAAAGACTTCCCCAGCCTAAAGTATTTGGATTATAATTTAAAATTGGAGTATATTTTACATTTAGATTTCCTGTATAAAAGAATACATTGTATCTTGGTTGACTTGGTGTTTCGTCTATTTGCCCAAAAATTTTAGCAGAAGATGTTATGTTTTTTCTTTTATTGAATTGATTTTTATCTGCAATAAGCAAAATACGATAATCATAATTATTAATGTTATCTTTATTTAATCCAGAAAGAAAGAATATTTTATTATAACCAATTCTTTGTCCTGTTTCATAACCTATTATTTGTCCAGTTATATTGTATTCTTCTAAATTTATATTTGTATAAGCAATATTCGCGCCCATATCTCCAATCTGAACACCGCTATGATCAAAAATCTCATTGAAATTTTTATATGGAAATGGTCTTGTTTCTGAGTCCGAAGCAGAAGCAAATGTATTTGAATTTATGAATCCACCTATAACGTATTTTGATGAATCCAATCTTGTATTATATCCTGACCAAAATTCGTCTATGTATAAACCTGTAGATTTTGAATCTGTATATGGTAAATTATTTCTTTCATAAAAAATATCGTTTGTATATGAAAAAGAAAAATCGCCCTCACCTAAACTTTTTTGTGAAAACCATCCTTCTCTATACCATTTGCCATAATAGTTATCTTCTCTCTTAGATTCTATTTCATCTATATAACCATCATTCTTTTTGGAAATACCTTTTAATATGAATCCAAGGTCATCGGCTTGATTTATTTTAGCTTTAAAACCTGATTTTATTAAATTTAAATTTCCATTTTCAACAAATGTTTCCTCTTTTAAAGCAATGAAATCATTGATTAAATCGGGTGAAATATTTCCTGTTACTCCAAATCTTTTCATAATTTTAGCCTTCATTTATTGAGACTTCAGTGTTGTTTTCAAAGCGGCAAGTTCGTCGTCGGATTATCGATTACAAACTCTATTTTAGTGCTTCTCTAAACGGTACTGTTTAATGTTTCAATAAACACACATGAATGTTTATTTTCTCGAAATTTATAACGAGAAACTCGATATCGCTATCGAGATCGGACTATATCTTGTTCACTAACTAACGTTAGTGAAACTGGGCGCTCGTGTCTCTGTTATTGTTGCGGTAACTCAAGAGTTAGTCTCTACACCTTCATGCTTCGTTTTTACCGCGAAGCAAGCTTGGCTCGGTATAATCCACTTGGGACTTCCACCGAATTCACCCAGTACGGCCAATGTTAAAGAACTATTTTTAGTTACACTAATTATTTTAGTTCTTCGAATTTTTCAATAATATAAGCTAAGATATCATTTCTCATAATATCTTCTCGTCCAAATTTAAAAGTACATATTCCTTTATCTGAGCTTTTCTTATCGTCAAAAAGGTTGTATATTTTTTCAAATCCACTATTTTTAATATCTGATTGTCTGATATCTCCAATTAATATTAATTTACTAAATCTACCCATTCTAGTAGTAATAAGTAGCAAATCATGAACACTTAAATTTTGAGCTTCGTCACAGATTATATAACTTGCATTGATACTTAAACCTCTTAAAAAGCCCACTGGTAATCCTTTAACTCTTTCTTGCTTGAGTAGCATCTCTACTTGTCCTTTTGGTAATAGTTCATGGAGTTTATCCATAAGTGGTTGTAAGTATGGATCAAGTTTGCTATGAAGATCTCCTTTTAAAAATCCAAGGTTATGAGATGAGCTTTCTACTGGATTACGAATATAGAATATCTCGCCAATTTTTTTCTGATTTATCGCGTTTAATGCTGCGTACACACTAAGTAAACTCTTAGCTGTTCCTGCTGGACCTTTACAGAATACCATTTTAGTATTCTTATCTTGAAGTAATTGAATGAATTTCTTTTGATTATCTGTCCATTGTAATTCGCGAATATTCAAGAAGCCTTCAATTTTATCTCTTTGAGGAACAGGGACTGACTTATCTTCTTTTTGCTTGTATTTTTTAGACATGCGACTTACATCTAGATTTACACTACATTTTATATTTAGTGTAAATAAATAAACTGTGGCATATCTAAACGCAAACATACCTCCAATTGAATGTTACGTGCGTGGCAACTATCTGAGGAATCAAGAAGATAGCTTTGATAAAAAATATAACTGTTTAATTTTTGGTGTTACGAGTTTGCCTAGTCAAGTTCCACTTTTTAATTTTCTTATGGAAGATGGTGGAATTTGGTGGCACGCTCCTATTAGTGCGTTTTGTTCAAAACAAGATGCACCAGATATGGAACTACCTGAATTAGAACTTTGGGATAGTTTTAGTTATCATATTTCTGTAACAACTTTTTATTTATTAGAAAATAAAGTAATTAAATATACTGGTAGAAGTGGTCAAGAATATATGGGCAAATATCTTTTTACTCTTGATTGGGCGCATAGCGACTATAATGAATTGAATTTTGGATTTAGTCAAAAACCAGATCAACATAAAGCTGGTCATGTTATAAAACTCGATAATGGCAATTTCGCAATACAACCTAACAATAGAATCAAAGTATTCGATCCAAGCTTCGCAACAAAACCAAATGAATTATTGTTGCAAAGAAAAATAAACTCTCATATTTATACTGCTGAAAATAGCCCCAAATGGGTTACGGAAGACAGTGATAATTATGATTATAAAATACAGGAGATAAAATGAATCATATTATTAAGATAACTAACACAAACATCCTTGAGGGAGAGAAGGCTAATCCTCAAAATTGCGCTATAGCTAGAGCAATCAAAAGCAAAATGAAAAAGAAAATAACTAGTGTATCGGTACTTCCAACTCAAGTTGTTTTAACTATAGATAAGAAAATGTTTATTGCTAAAATGCCTAAATCTGGCGCTAATTTTATTAAAAGATTTGATAGAGGTCAAGCTGTTAATACTTTAGAGTTAAATTTAAAATTTAAAAAAGGTTACTCTTTAATCTAATTTAGTACTAACAGATAAGTGATTTTTGAACTTATTAAATACTAATAAGTTTTTCATTTTTTCGTCTCTTGTTATCTTTATTATTTTCCAGCACTTGCTTAGTTTAGTATCATTAAATTTTCTTTTGCCGACTGGAAGAATATCAACCTTGGCGCTAGTGATTTGTATATTTTTTATAGTATTATCATCATCTTTATTAAAATCAAACATATATAAAGCTAATTTAAATGAATAATAAGTTAATACTAAGTAAACTAATATAGCTATCACAAATTTATATTAGTATAGATTTATAATATTGTCAAGTTTTTAGTATATTAATCTTGTTGTCCACCACCGCCTGGAAATCCACCGCCTGTATCTGGAGTTCCATCTGTCTCTCCGCCATTTATACAATCTGTTGGAATTGGAGGTGGGGTTCCTGGTGGAGGTGGAGGTGGAGGTGGCGCACATCCTTCAGGTTTGGGAACTGGTGGTTCCCATTCTGGATCTGGTTGCACGGTGAAACTAGTATATGGTATTTTAATATTAGTTTTACAATTAAATCCACCACATGGAGGTGTACCGTTTGATGTAGCTGGATTTTCCTCATCATAAGGACCATCTTCTACAATAACCCATGGAGCTTTGCATCCTAAAGCGATCTGCTCTTCGTCAGCCAAATTCTTATCATTTGCTTCTTTCTCTAGATCTTCCATGCATCCCTTTGGAAGCAATAAATTTTCTTTTCTGGCTAATTCTTCTTCTTTTCTTTGTATTGCTGTAACAAGGTTTGCGCCTATTCTCTTTTTATCACTTTCACAATTTCCAAAATTAAGAGAATCATTTCTTGTAAGTATAGGAATACCAAATACTTTTATCTCATAAGGATATCTGCTTCCATTTGTATAATAATTACAAGCATTTATAGGTTTAGTATAAATATATTGAACAAGAGTACCACCTTGATTGATTGGAAGACCATAGTTAAACATATCATCTACTATTGGATCCCAACAATCACAATTACTTTCACAATTTAAACTATTTATACATTTGCGCTCTTCATCGTATACTGGTGTTTGAGCAAACGTTTGATATTTTCTACATTCTGCTCCCATATATTTTAATCTTGTTGTCCTCCACCTTCCCAGGGCGGGACGTCTTCGCCATCTGTGCCTCCGCCATTTAAGCAATCTGTTGGAACTGGTGGAGGAGTCGGTGGAGGTGGTGGAGGTGGAGGTGGAGGTAAACATTCTGGTGGAGTTGGATAAATGGCATAACATTCATATGTAGTCAGAATCCCTTTGCTGTAGCATAATGAAGTACCAATTCCTCCAGAAACGGTGTCTCCACCACCATATTGGCTTGGGCCAGGAAGAGTATAAGTTTTTGAATAAGGCTTAGGATCTTTTTCGCATTCAGCGCATGGATCTTGTTCACATTGGAAACAAAAAGCTGCTACTCCTTGATCAAAAGATCCTCCTGTTCCACCTGGACAAGGACCAGTATAACCGTTCCCATTAGAAGATGGTGAAGGTTCACAATAACAAGATTGTTCATCAAATTTTTGAACAGCCATAAGTTTATCTACTCCTCCAATTATATTTTAATCTTGTTGTCCTCCACCTTCCCAGGGCGGGACGTCTTCGCCATCTGTGCCTCCGCCATTTAAGCAATCTGTTGGAACTGGAGGTGGGGTTCCTGGTGGAGGTGGAGGTGGTGGAGGTGGAGCACATCCTTCAGGAGGTGGCTCAATCGCATAACATTCATAAGTCTCCATAATACCATGAGTCACACAAAGTGAAGATCCAATTCCTCCAGCTACTACTCCTGGAGTTGGCTCCCATGAGCTTGGTCCAGGATAAGTAAAACTTTTTGCGTAAGCTGGAGGCTCTGCTAGGCATTCAGCGCATGGATCTTCTTCACATTTGGCACAAAAAGCTGCTACTCCTTCATCGTAAGATTCCTGCTCTGATCCAGGAGGACAAAGTCCTGCGTAACCACCAGGAAAACCAGGTGTAGGTTCACAGTAACAGCTTTGCATTTCAAATCTTTGAACGCCCATAAGTTTATCTACTCCTCCAATTATCTTTTATTATTAAATGGTTTTTGGCGCTAGAGACACTATTAACCTTGGGCGCGACTAATTTTGATGTTTTATCATTAGCAATAGTTGTTTTAACTAATATAGGTGAGTTATTTTTTTTATTAGATAAGAAATAGAATACTGTTCCTAGTAATATAACAAGAGATAGTGTTTTTATGTTTAGTTTCATTAGAGTATTTAGGTTAGTTTACACTTAAATAACAAAAGATATATAAAAAAAGAGTTATATATAAAATAGCCCTTTGGATTTTTTTATCTTCAATTGTATTGTACTACAATGAATTTTATATAGATTTTAAAAAAGGGTACCCCTATTATACTTTAGGGTCAATTATATCATCTATTCCATCTTTATCTTTGTCTTTGAATGCTTCTGGATCTCTGGTGAAAATCTCTTTTGCAAACAAGTACTCACTTTCAGGTGTGTTTTTTATTGAATTTTCTGTTTTTTTATTTTGTATTAATATAGATATAGATCCAATTAATAGTATCAAAACTGATGATATAAAGAATAAGTAAAATAACATATAGATTTATATATTATTACACATATATTAGTAATACTTTTATTATTATGGGGAGAATGATATTAATACCCCCTCGACCCATTTTAATTTTTCGTAAAATCCTGTTTTTCAAAAATAGGGGGGTATAATATAGGTGGCCTTACCTAAGTCGTTGACTATCAATGAAATTTAACTGAAGAAATATCTTGTGATAATTCTATTCTGTGATAGATTAACTCTATGAAGAAAAAACTAAGTAAATACGAACAGCTAATCGCCAACCTCAACAAGGCAAGCCAAGACCTTAAGGATGCCTCTACCAAGGCCATCGCTACTCTTGACGCTCACGCTAACAAGGTGGAAGCTATCCACCAAAAGGCGATGCAAAAATAATTGTTGACGAAACATAACCAGAAAGGCATACTAAGACCATGAAGCAAAACCTCAAAATCAGTTACCAAACCTTCGGCGAAAACAATGCTTACCTTCTCGAAGGAAGCATTAAACAAATCAATCACTTCTTCAATAGTATCTATAATTGGGAAGGAACTAACGGCAAGTTGCACGATATGGGCAACGGCAAAGCGTTTTACTTCTACGCTCATCCCGATGATGTGAAGAAAGCTCTTACTAAGGTTGCGTTGTATAGCTTGGTCAATAAGATCAACGCTAAGGGTCGCAAGGGTGGACTACTTGACCTTGCCAAGGCTAAGGCACAGAGCATCGTGGATGATATGGGTCAGACTTGCTTCCTATGGGGTGCGAGTAGCTCTGAAGGGTATAGCCTTGGAACTATCAGTGCAGAGAAACCCTCTGACTACTGCGGTGCAGTCAGCAACGGAAGGGACTAATACTATGACAGCAGAACTATTCATCGTAGCATTAACAATCCTTGGCGAAGCTAGGGGTGAAACCTTTGAGGGTATGGCTGGTGTTGCTAGCGTCATACAAACACGCACCATACAGCGTAAGCAAACACCTATGCAGGTATGCTTATCACCTAAACAATTCAGCTTCTGGAATGGTGGAGTAAGTGAGGCAACAAAGAAGAAACTACTAGCAACAGCACAAGGTAAGAACGCTCTATACCTTGCTGATCTAGTCATCCATAAACAGATGCCAGACATTGTAAAGGGTGCAAACCATTACCACGCCATCAGCGTTGCTCCTAAGTGGGCTAGGGACGCAAGGCTAGTGGCTACAATACGCAATCACAAGTTTTACAAGTTGTAAGTAGTTGAATATCAACGACTTACGGAGGCGGGCTCCCTTGCGTTGTAACTCGTTGATGGTAAACGAGATTTAAATGAAGAAATATCTTGCAAAATTTCTAAAATGTGATAAATTAAGAGTATGAAAAGAAAAACAAAATTAGAAATCCTCCTCGGAAATTTAGACAAAGCCTCGGCTGACCTCAAAAAAGCTGTTGAAGAATCCCAAAAGAGACTCGATGAAAGTTTCTCGAAATACGAACACAAAGTTGAAGTTGCTCATCATAACTCTATGATGGTCAACGAAAAACAAATTGAAGAAATCCCTTGCAATCCCTCATAAATCTGCTAAACTATAACTATAACAATAAAAGATAACAAATAACAAAGAAAGAAAAAAATAAAATGACTCATAGAATGATAAACTGGAATTTTCAACGAAAACAAATGCGTGAAAATATGCGAAAGAATATGGATACTACTGAATCCATAATCACTAACTCTAACAATACACCAACATACTTTGGTGAAATATACCTTTACGAAGGAACTCTAGTAAAAGTTTCTTACAAAACTTCTGCTAATAGTGCAGTTGTAACCTTCCTTGAAGGTAAAGATAAAGATAAGGTTGGAACAATCAACCTTAACAATGCTAAACTAGTAAAGGAAAATAAATAAAATGACAAGAGCGATACTCATAGACCCATTCACTGAAACCGTAATGGATGTAACGATGGTTGACACTAAACTTCAAACCATTAAAAACTTAATTGATTGCGAAATCATAACAGTTGCTGGAATTGGCACATCAAACCAATACAGAGGAATCGATTTGATTCTAGATGATGAAGGTTTGTTGAAAGATAAAGATTCTCAAGCATACTTCAAGTATGGGATTCAATCTCAACCTTATGCTGGCAAAGCTCTGATGGTAGCCACAGATGATGAAGGTGAGACAGTTTCTTTGCCAGAAAGTATCACAGTTGAAAAAGTTTCAGAAAAAGTAATCTTTTTCAAACCTTCTAAAAAAACTTTAGATGAATCTACAAAAATGATCTTCACAGCATTCTAAAATTAGCTGATGTAAGTTGTTACAAGACAACGACTTACAGACGCAGGGAGGGCTCTTGTGTAAGTTCTTGATAGTCAAAGACTTATAGATGTTCGATCTTACGACAAAACATGACTGAAAGCAAAAGATCAAAACCGATCTTGAGACAAAAACTGAATGAACGCATAAACTCTAAATTGTTACAAGTCAACGACTTACGGCGCCAACCTCCCTGTGGCTGTAACTCGTTGATGGTCAATGAAATTTAAATGAAGATTTTTGTTGCGTTTTCTCTGAAATATGCTAAACTATACTTATAACAAGATAAGAAATAACAAAGAAAGAAAAAAATAAAATGATAACAATAAATAAAGAACTAACTACAGATGAAAATACTTTTCGATATGGTCACGAAAGACTACTCGTAAAGGTTTTCCCTTCTACAATCGGTTGGAAAACTATGACTGCAACTGCTGAAATCCTCGAAGGTGAGGACAAAGGTAAATGGACAACCATTTATCTTCGTAGCGGATTGTATAATGTCGATACAGATTCTCTTGTCTGGTATCGCTAAATCGTTAATAATCAAAGAGAAAAAAAGTTTGACAAAATAGGAAAGTGTGATAGATTATAAGTATATGAAAAACATAATAGAAACCCTCGTAGTGGGAAAATACTACCAAATCGAAAACCATATCGCAATCTGCGAAATGCTCAACTCAAGCTCTAACAAAAAGTGCCTTTCTAGAATCTCTGGAATCGGAAGCGTTTTAGCTTTTTACGATGAAGTTACCGAAGTCGAAATGACTCCTGAACTTTTCAAAGAATGTGAAGCTCGAAAGAATGGAACGATGAACTTCATTGGAAGTTTCAACGAATCCTCAAAATATAAAGGAGACTAAATGAAAAAAATACTTTTCAAAATAAATAAAAAAACTTATAGACTCGCCGTGAAAAATGGTTATGCAAAAAACTTTCTGCGTGAAAGATTTTTTTACTACATCTCTGCGAGTTGTTTGCATCTTCGAGACCTCTTGTAAGTCTCTAAGCATCAACGACTTACGAGCGCAGGGAGCGCCCCCGCGCAAGTGCTTGACTATCAACGACTTACACAATGCTAAACAGGACACATCATTCTGATGTTATGATTTCCTGCTAGGCTATTTAATATTTACTATTAGTTATTCTTCTATTTGCTTTTTTATAAAATAAAACTTGTGCTAAAAATAATCTGTGATACATTTAATCTATGACAAACGAAATCACATCCCTAGCGACGGAAACCTGCGAGGAAACCTATGTGGACGCGAATGCGTTCTTTGACTACATTAATTCCAATGATGTGGTTAACTCGATGCTCGATGCGTTGAGTGGGGTTTACGATTCGGTCGAAACTATTGTGGAGGTCAAATAATATGGACTACAAAGCGTCCCTCAAGGAATGGATGGCTCAACATATGTTGGGCTCGCAGGATGTGCGTGACATCCTTAACGAGATGCGCGAAGATGACCGCGCTATCAAATCCGAAACATCAGACGAGCCAAACGATTCTATGGATGGCGACTTCGACTCTGCTATGGCTTCTGCTGGCCACGGCACTGACGAGGATTACAATGGCGGATGCTTCCAGATGGAAGACTTTGGCTGGGCTGGTGATGAAAACCTTTGTGGAGAATAATTATGCAAACTTTTTTAATCTGCTTTTGTGCATACTTTGGATTAGTTTTCTTGCAATTAGTTTATGCTTTAATTAGATCAATTATAGAGCATCGCTAAGTTATTGGTTATCAACGACTTAGGGGCGCAGGGAACCTGCTGATGTAAATCCTTGATAATCAAAGACTTACAGCAGTTTTTTTACATACTAGCTCGCCAACCTTCGAACACTTCGTCTATCTCTCTTTGCTTTTGTACGAAATTTTTATCTGTATCGAGTGGAGGATTTTCGTTATCGCTCCACGGATAAAAATTTTCTAGATTTTCGTTTAATAGTTTTTCTATCTTCATTTTTTACTCAATATAAAAGTTAATGTTAATGTTAAGATTAATGATGTTAAAAGCATAACTCATCTTAATGCTTTTTATAATCGATTGCAAACTCATTTTTATCCCAACACTTGCGACAATCTCCGCACTTGTTACCCTGCTTAGAAGATGGGCAGTTAAAGTTTCCTAACTTGCTCGCACCACTAACGCACAAGCCAAGGCGTTGAGCTATACCAACAGGAGCAGGGCCATCCATCATAAGGGCTGATAGTCTAATCGTAAGGTTAGAAGGCACTTCACCACCTTTTTCAATATAGGTTGAGACAAAAGCATATTCCCTTGTGGGCAACCAAAAAGAAATATGGGGAAGATTCTTTGCGATCTTCACAATCTTTTCTATATGCCAAACACCTTGCAAGTCTCCTGAATCGTGCCACCTGAAATGCGGATTCTTAACTTTACCGATTAAATATGTCATAGCATCTACCCACAAATCGTGAGTAAGAGAAGCGAAACGCTTTTCCATAGCTTTTTGAACATTGGGGAAAACATAACGCCCTTTAAGAGCGTAGCAAAAAGCACAAATGCTTCCTACAACATTCCGCATTTTCTGCCCGATAAGACAACGCTTCGCGGGTGTTGAATAAGCGTATCCAGGCATCTTCGAGGGTTTTGAGAGTGTGCCAACAATCTCTTCGGCTTGTTTTTTGTTTTTGAACATAAAAAAGGTTACCATGTTTTTGTTTTACAGCAAGTTTTTTTTACAGTTAAATCTCATTGACTATCAATGACTTAGGAGCGCAGGGACTCTGCTTACGTAAGTAGTTAATACTTAAGCAGTTGCAACTCTTAATAAGTCATATGCAATTCTTCATTTTCTTTTCTCTCAACAAAAGCGTCAAATCTTTTTTGTGCTTTGCTAGAAGCTGAGATAATAAAGTTTGTATCTTTTTTTAATACTTCTAACCAACTGGAAAGATAGCTGGCAGAATTGTTAAAACATTTTTCAGAATCAATTCCGCAGAAGTTAAGACAGAGGCTCGCAAAAATCTCTGCGGTCAATTCTTCTTTGCTATAATTCTGAGACCCAAAACCATTCTTAACATTATCACCTGTGCTTTTATGCATAGCGTGACCAATCTCATGAAATGCTGTGGAGTAATACTCCTCAACGCTGTTAAAGTTTTCTTTTGGGGGTAAATCAATCTTATGATCTTCTGGATAGTAACAGGCACGACTGCCACCATACTTAATCTGAATCACACACTTTTTGATTAACTTTTCTGCTTCTTCTACTGGTGAGAAATCCAACTTCTGGACTTCTGGCTGTTTCCACTTCATACCCTCAATATCACTCAAACCAAAAACTTTATAGAATCTCATCAGAGGAAAGCCACCTGACTCATCATCTTTCTTCTTTAATAGTTTGTAATAAACTACCATGTGAGACTTAGCGCCTTTTTTGATTTTTCCGCCTAGCTCTTTAATCTGATTAAATGTAAAAAAGAAATCATCAGAAGCTACCATGCGAAGTAAAAATTGATTGATGCCTCTATAACCTTTTTTGGAAACTCCGTTGCAAAGATCAAAAACTTTCCAAGGCTTCTGCCAAGGAATGACTCCTTTGTTGAGGGCTTCGATGAACTTTTCTGTGATAATTTCGTTTACTTTCATAGCTTAAATATATCAGAATTTTGTTTTTTGTCTACATTTAAATTTCATTGAATATCAACGATTTAGAAATACAGGGACCCTATCGCTGTAAGTGCTTGACTATCAATGAGATATAAAGATTGATTTTAAATCAATATAGTGTAATATAAGTTATGAAGGTTTCTGGTTTACTTGAATCGTCTGCTCTATATAAAAAGTTTATTGAAGAGCGAAATGAAATCCTAAAGCACAAATGGCTCGAAAGCGAAAAAGCTGGTCAAGATATTGGTTTTGAAAAAGCTCTGTTGAGTTGGGTTTGTAATCACAGAGAAAAATGGCGTAATAAAAATTAGTTCTTCGACCCTTTACGCTCTAGATTCGTAAAGGAAATACCCTGCTCTTTTAATTTGCCTCAGACTCTGGGCGTTGGCAGGTTCATCCTCTTATGGAGTTAGTCACGCTCGCTCGAGAAGTATTGGCATTCCGTTATATATAACTAATGTTTCCATTAGAAACTTTCCAGAACTGCAACCTTGCGGTCAACCTTCTCTGATATCGAAGAACTAAAACTATCTTAACATACTTTTGTTTATGTACAATAAAAAAGGCGAGGTTTTTACGCCTCGCCCTTTCTATATGAGGAGCAAAAGAAACGCCCCTTTTTCTCTCTGTTGTTATACTGGTGAGAGACCGCCAGTAATTCTATCGTAGCGAAATTGCTTCACGCCAGAATCCATACGACCAGAAAAGCAGAAGCTAGTGAATAGCTTATTCCCTGCCTTGCTGATGGTATGAGAAGAAGGCTTGCTGATGATGTAGGTATAGACATCATTCTTGCCGTAGGGTTTGTATTCGATTAAATACCTTTGCCCGAAAAGGAAAAGGACGAAGTGTTTCAGATATGAGGTTGCGTATATGATTGCTAATTTGATTTTGTTCATAGGTTAAATATACCATACCTTTGTTTTTTCGCAAGAAAAATCTTAAATTAAATCTCGTTGATGGTCAACAACTTACGAGCACAGGGACCCGCCTTTTGTAACTACATAATAATCAAACACTTACAACTGTTAATTAATCTTCTTGTTCTTTCCAATTAGGATGTGCTTTAACCCATTTATGCCAAACAACTTCCAAACCTGCAAGATGCTTTTCTATTTCAGAGATAAGCTTAGGATCTTCATCTTTCAGAACCCTCTTCTCAAGTATTTTGCTTATTCTATTTTCGCTTTTCATCTTATTATATTTTACAATATTTTGGTTTGTATTTCAACTATTTATTATATCCTATTAGATATTTGGTAAATCTTATTTTAGATGTGTAATTATAATTTTCAGTATCTCTTTGATTCCGCTCCACGATATCGTTAACATTAAACATAAAATAAAAAACTCAATGCCAAATTTCTCGAAAAGTTTTCTCACATAGAGACTTTACATATTATTTATTATTTAGAGAAAGTATTTCGCTTCTAGCAGGAATCGAACCTGCAACTTACAGATTAGAAATCTGTTACTCTATCCAGTTGAGTTATAGAAGCGACAAGTTTTCGCCTAGGTCAGACTCGAACTGACACTTGAACGATTTTAAGTCGTTTGCCTCTGCCATTGGGCTACTAGGCGGATTGTTTAGCTGTCAGTATCTAACTTTTCAGCAGAGATTGTGCCGAGAGAATAAATGTCCTCGACTTGTGCTGTGCGAACAAAGTTTTCTGTTGGAATATTATCAATAGTATTCCTAATACGATTCATTGCAACTGCTTTCAATCCACCTTTAGCACCAATAAACTTCTTACCAAGTTTGTCGCTCAAGCTGTTCATAACATACTTAAACATTACTCGCTCCAACTTTTCGAGAGTAATCCAAAAATAAGCAAAGTCATTGCTCATCCATTGAAGCTCTCCGTTTGTTCCACCCCAATTATAGACTCGATTGTGGAACTGCTCAATCTCATCTTGTTTTCCTTTAATTCCAATTACCCAATGTGCTCCGAGGTTTTGTTTAATTAGTTTCATAGTTTATAGTTTATCCTATTGTTGTTTGTTGTCAATTCTTTTTGTTTGAAATACCAATCTACATCTTCTTGAGTTGTTTCAGTATACTTGCTATAAGAGTTAAGCATCCAATCCGCACAAGGAGAAGTGGGCAAGGCTGGACTCGAACCAGCACTAGGAGCATTATGAGTGCTCTGTTTCACCTTTAAACTACTTGCCCCACTTTAGCAGGAAAGCTAGAAGGTTTTGGTACTTGAAAGAACTCTACTGCAAAAGCCTTGGCGATGTTCTCCAAGTCTGTAATAGAGCAAGTCTCTTTTGGCGTACACATACGGATTGAGGTGTTAAGGATAACGGCTCGGTCTTGACCGAACACATTCATCACATAGAATGGAACTGATTGTTTGTTTGTCATAGGTTTAATATACAATACTTTGAAAAATAGTCAATAAAAATAATTCGTTGAATACCAAGTGCTTAGATATAATAGTTATACTAGGGGAAGGATTCGAACCTTCATTACGCTCAAATCTAGAGCTTCACGAGTATAAGTCGTGGGTCTTAACCAGTTAGACGACCCTAGCAATCAACACCAAGCCGTAGCTCAATGTCGGCCTCCGAAGTTATCCACCGATTTTCTTGATGGTAACTTTCGTTCCATCAGGCCAAGAGCGGATGACTTTACGCCAAAACTCCGCCTCTTGCTCGGCATCTTCCATCTTCGAGTGCATATCTTCACTCACACGGACTCCATCTCGCAAAACGATATACTTAAGATTCATTTTCTACCTCCAATGCTACTGCGTTGTCAAACATAGAGCCACCATCTACTGCATCACAAATAACGATGTCATTACTGCCATCATCACCTGCATATACAGCTCGTAGTTTTTTTGTCTGACTATACTCTTTCTTTGTCCATTGACTCTCTGGAACGCCGAGGACTTGCAGAGCCTCAACTCTCTCTGGTG
>Ga0209356_1000068_pt1 | contig 35842 bp, 52 predicted proteins | sample LauGreFaBDMM15SN_2_FD_188213 | JGI IMG/M metagenome (GOLD analysis project Ga0209356, IMG submission 188213) | Freshwater lake microbial communities from Lake Michigan, USA - Fa13.BD.MM15.SN (SPAdes) (version 2) | ecosystem: Environmental > Aquatic > Freshwater > Lake | place: Lake Michigan, USA...
TATTGAACCAGTGGAGCCTCTCGGAAAACGCTTGCGGCATATGTGCCGTTATGGCATAGAGGATGCAGGGCATGAGGCCCGCCTGAAAAGGATGTGGAAATGATCATATCGAACCCGGTTTATCTTGCCGCCTTAGACGCAGCCATCGACGCACGCGAAGCGGCGCTTGATGAGGCCAACAAGACATATGCCGCGAATTGGAAGCGCGATCACTCCGCAGCCCGGAAGGCGCGCGTTGATGCGTATAGCGCAGCCCACAAGGAATTTGACGCGGCCTGCGGCATGGCCGCCGATGCTATGTTTTGCAACGCAGCCAAGGGATAACGCATGACCCCCGCCGATCACGGCACACACAACAGGGCATAGGCCCGCCTGAGAGGGAGATGAAAAATGCGCTATTTTATCGAACAGCAGCCCAAGCGTTTTTATAACGGCAGCGAACTCAAAACGGTTTGCAGCAAGGCCAAGAAGCTGACCACCAGCTATAACTTGGTTTACGTCATTGCAGAAACATACGACGCCGATGCGCGCGATTATCGGCCCGCTGGCTCTATCTGCTTTGCTGATGGCGTTGAGGTTGGCCGCGAAGGCGATTGCGCAGCATGACCCCCGCCGATCTACGCGCCGCCTGCCGCCTTAACGGCATGACCGGCAACGACATGGCCGCCGCGCTGGGTGTGAGCAAACGCACCTGGAGGCGATGGCTTGCCGGGCAGGACGTGCCTCACTGGGTGCCGCTTATGGTGGCGGCTCTTAATGAGGCCACGCACTCACCAAAGCAGCCCGCCGCGCCTCGCACTCCCGAATAGCCGCCCCGCGTTCGATCAGCGCCACGGCCACGCACTCAGAAGTGCCGCACGTTATCGGCGGGATGATGCACTTAGCGAGGGCTTGCGCTGGCGGTGCTGGTATCGTGAGGGGCGTTGTCACTTTCCGCGATGGCCCGCAAGACATCAGGAGCAAGGCAGGCAAGATTGTCAGCAGGACGCGCCGCATAAATATTCCTCACATTCCCCGTGGCCCGTTTGGTTAGCCGGTCAATCTCAGCCGCCCGTTCAGACAGCGCGACACCAGCCGCATCGACCTGTGCCTGCATGGCCGCGCTTTTGGCCTGTGCGGCTGCTACAGCGGCGATCTCAGCCTTCTGCCACTTTGCCCGCTCTGCCTGCTTGCCGTTGCTGTAGGCCCACGCATAGGCTGCCACCGCCAGCAATACGCCGCCGACATAAGGCGCGACACGCAAGGCCCAGGCTGGCACGAACACGTCAGACCTTCCGATGCCAGATGATGCCGCCAAGGCCAGACGCAAACAGCGCGCCGATCAGCCACTGGACGTTCTGCGATGCCAGCGCCGCAGCGTCAGCAGGCATGACTGCAGGGATGATCAGCAGCGAGACGGCCAGCGCCACAGCGACCAAGCCCATGTGCGTGCTGCGCTCTTGCAGCCGGGCGCGAATCCAATTGATCATTCCACCACCTCCAGATCGCGGTCACCGCTGCGCCACATCATTTCGCGGATAGCGCGCGGCAGGATGATGCAGCCCTTGCTGGCCGTCCCAGGCGCGCGAATGCTGTCCCCGTGGATTCGAAACGCGCCCCGCCCAGTGGCATCATGCGTGTCGTCAGGCGTTGCATCAGCCGCGTGCAGCGTGATCGTGAACGGCCCGACGTTCTTGCTGTCATAGCGGTTGACCAGCTTCCACCGCCCGCGCGGGATCGGCCCGACGCCCTGCACCCCTTGCATCGCCGGGTTATTCACGCCGCGCCCTTTGCCGGAGTAGCCACGCGAGACAAGCTGGCCATCGCGGGAAAGCGTCCCTGCGCTTTGATCCCAGACCCACATCAGATCGCCTCCAGTTGATTGCCCAGTGCCACAGCGGATCGACCATTGCCGGCCTCCACAGCCCGCCTGATGGCGTCCTGAAACTCTTGCTGGCGGCGCTTGATGATGCCGGCAAATTGCCGCTCGACCTCCTGCATGGCGCGCGTCATGGCTGCATCGCGGGCGTCGTAGGCTTCGTGTAGCGCGTCCAAAGTGTCGAGCGTGGTCACGCGGCGGCCTTTCGGCGCTTCCATTTCAGGAACTCCGCACCCTCAAACGGATCCAGGAAGCACTGCACCGCGTTGGGTTTGTCTGCCGCTGGGTCAATCACTGCCAGAACAGACGCGCCGTGCTGATGTTCGCCAAAGCCATGCAACTCGGCATAGTGATCCAGGAACTTGTAGCCGCGCGCCCGTGCCAGCCAGTAACAGAAGCCCCGGTGCGGGTTCTCGCCCTGCCGCAGCCCGGTGTCATGGTGGTGGCCGGCAACGTAGAGGTGCGCCCAATCCTGCATCTGCGCGGCGCGTTCCAGCCCGTGCATGTTGTTCCAGATCGAGTTGCCCTTGAAGTTGTGGGCTGCCCACAGCCGCAACTGGTGGCCGTTTGGCGATCGCAGCACCACCTTGGCCTGCCAGTCCTCCATGGCAACGAAGTGCGGGCGATGTGCCTCAAACCAGCCAGCGCCCACCGGCCCGTCCCACAGATCATGATTGCCGTGCAGCCAGAGAAACCAAGGCACACCGCTTTCCGAAAGCAACCACTTGGCCATGGCGCGGGCGGTGCCGCTCGACGTGTCCTGCTCGGCCCACAGGCGCGCGAGGCGACCCGTCCAGTTGTTGGTGCTGTCACCGATATTGATGGCGTAAACCGCCTCTGTCGTGGCGGCCAGTTTGCAATGCGACTGCAACAACGGCCAGTTGCAGCCGTTGTCGTCAACATGCGGATCGCCAAAGAAAATTAGCCCGTAAGGCCCGGCGATCGGTATGGTGAACTCCCGCCACCGCCTGGCCTTGTGATGCTCCAGGCGCTGCGTGAACCGCTTGGCCTGCATTGCAATAATTTCAGTGATGGGCAGATCAGACGGGGGCAACGGCGATGCGTGCGGCACTTCTGGCGCTGCGGCCTGCTCAATGCGCGAGGCATGGCGCTTGCACGCCTCCTGCACGGCGCTGCGACTGATGCCCAAATGAGGGGCGGCCTTGTTCTGGCTGCCGTGTTCGATTGCGGCGGCGGCGATCATGGCGTCTTGCGCCGGATCAACCTCGCTGCCATTGCGGGGTAGGATGATGCTCACTTAGGCGCACCCCAAATAAACGCCGCAATTGCCGCAATGGCCGCCAGCATACCAACCAGCCATTTCAGCAAATTGCCGCCAATCTTGGCCGCCTGATAGACCTCGCTGACCGGCGTGATCTTGGCGTCAAGCGCGTCCAGGCGCTCTTCAAGACGCGCGATTGATACAGCCAGATCGGCATGGCTGGGCTGTGCAGTCATCGCGCAAGCTCCATCTCTTGGATTTCGTCCATCACATCCAGCAGACACCGGAACGTCTCGCGGGACGCGTTGGCCAGCACACCCTTCAGACGCAGCTGTTTCACGAATGCTTCGGCAGCCACGGGGTCGTGGAATCTGACATGCCGGTTGGGCAGAGTGCGGCCAGCTTGGGCAAACGATCGCTCCATCATCTGACCGCCACGACGGTGGGCGCCGATCAGAACGTAGGCCGCGCCGCAGACACGCTCGACATCAACCAGAGAGGCGGCAAAGTGATCTGCTGCCATCGTGGGGCGCGGGCGCAGCGGCAGCATGTCCATCAAGTCCAGTGTCAGTTCGCCAGACACCTGGACGTAGGTGGGGATCCACAGATCGATCTCGGAGTGGATGGTGTCGAGCGCACCCAGCCAGTCGCACCAGACCTGATCTGATACGGTGCCGGCAGACATCGACGCGCCGATCGGGTGCTGCTCACACGCATGATGCAGATCGCGGGTGGACTCATAGAGAGGCTGTTCACGGGCTGGCATCAGTTACCCCTGAGAGTGACAGCGGCTGACGCCAGAATACTGGCCGCACCCGCCCGCCTGATTTGCGCAGTGAAAGAAAACTCGTAGGTGTCCGGCCAGAATGAATTGGCCTCCCACGTGTGAACACTGGTGCCGTTCAGATCGACCCACGTATCAACTGCCGGACCTGAGAAATACGCCGGATTGCCTGATATGACAGCAAACGTCGTGATCCGAACTTGGAAGTTTTTAGCGCATGGGCTGCCAGCCGGCGTGATCCAGTTATTGGAGAACGCCGTGCCTAAAATGTTGGTGCCGACTTCAGTGCCGTCATACGATACCGAGTATGAGGTAAACAGCGGATCTCCAAATGAACTGCCCGTGCTGGTAGCCGTGCCGCCGGTCAAACTGACTGTCGATTGGATATCAACCCATTCAGACCCGTTCCAAACATGCGGACACGTCGGCACCCACGCCGAGCCGTTCCAGACACGCGCTGATTGCGTAGTGACCCACGCCGAGCCGCTCCAGACTTTCGTGGCACCCATTAGATTTGCAGCCAGACATCGCCGACGTTTAACGCGGCAGGGCCAGTCGGACCGGGAGCTACAAATACGCGCCCGCCATCGGTATAGCCCGCCGACACGTGACGTAGGATCGGTGCCGCTGCCGATGCTGCACTACCCGCCGGACCTGTCGGACCGGGGACAGTCGATGCAGCACCAGTAGGACCTGTCGGGCCAGGGACAGTCGATGCAGCACCAGCAGGACCTGTCGGGCCAGGGACGGTAGAGGCTGCACCCGCCGGGCCGGTTGGACCCGCACCTGCCGGGCCAGTAGGGCCAACTGCGGTCGAGGCTGCACCAGTGGGACCCGTTGGACCTGCACCTGCTGGACCCGTCGGACCAGCAACAGTCGAGGCTGCACCTGCTGGGCCGGTCGGTCCCGCACCAGCGGGACCTGTCGGACCAGTTGGACCGGATGAACCCGTAGGACCTGAAGCCTGTGGGCCGGTGGGGCCTGTCGGACCGCTGGCGGTGCTTGCCGCCCCCTGTGGACCAGTGGGACCGGTGGGGCCTGAACCACCAAGCCCCTGGGGGCCGCTTGGACCCGTAGGACCTGTAGCCCCTAGTCCACCTTGACCTTGAGGGCCTGTCGGACCAGTTGGGCCAACGGCTGTGCTTGCTGCGCCAGTGGAACCGGTCGGACCGGTAGGACCAGCGACCGTACTAGCAGCGCCAGTCGATCCAGTTGGGCCGGTAGCGCCCGTGGGGCCAACGGCTGTGCTTGCCGCGCCAGTGGAACCGGTCGGACCGGTAGGACCAGCGACCGTACTAGCAGCGCCAGTAGAGCCGGTAGGACCTACTGGGCCGACGATCTGTCCAACATTACCCCACGCCGTCCCATTCCAGACGTACAGGTCACCGTCATCTTGGACGATATAAGCATCGTTGACGGCGTTTCCGGTGAGCGGGAGATTGGCTACAGTGGCAACTGACCCCTTGAAGGTGATCGACACACCCTGTGCGCCAGTAGGACCAGTCGGGCCTGCGACTGTGCTTGCTGCGCCAGTGGAACCGGTCGGACCGGTAGGACCCGTGGGTCCGGCGACTGTACTGCCAGCGCCAGTGGGACCTGTCGGACCAGCGACCGTGCTTGCCGCGCCAGTCGGCCCCATCGGACCAACCACGCCGCCGTAGGGCAAGCTTACATATGCAGTGACGCCATCGCCGATCTTAAACTTGTCGGTGTCCGTCTCCAGCACAAGTTCACGGTCAGCGAGAACTGGGTTGAACAAGGTCCAGCGCGCCAGCGTATCGCCACGCAGCGCAAACCCGATGGTTGATGACGGGGTAATGGCCATATTCAGGACGCTTTCTTCATCAAATAGAACGCTAGGTTCTTCTTCAACCGCTGGTCATCAGGAGACAACGCGCAGGCCAGTTCGCCCTGCGTCACCGCACTCTCAAAATTTTCCAGATTCCATGCCCCGATCGCTGCAAGGTCATGCGGCTTTGCACCCCACACCAGCGGGTCCATTGTGTAGACCAGCGCCTTGTCCTTGATTTCCAGCGCCCGCGTCGCTGCATCGTAGCATGTCTGCCAGTCCTGCTTACGATAGGCCAAGTCGGCCATTTCCACCCACGGCTCACGGGTGTTGGGCGCCTCAACAGACGCTTTGCGAAACCAGCCCATTGCAGTCTCTGACTGGCCCAGCTTGTCGTAAGACTGCCCCAACAGCCGCATGGCATAACAACGCTCGTTCGCCCACGTGGCGCCTGGCAGTGCAAGGTAGCTCTTCAAGGCAACGATCGCGTCCACCCACTGGCTGTAAAACGTCAGTTCGCGGGCGTAGTAGAAGGCGTTGCGCGGGCAGTGCGGATCTTCCTTTACGGACAGTTCCAGCAGCTCAAGATACTGTCCCCGGCTCTTGGTCGGATCGGGGTGATGGCTTACCAGCAGCATCTCGGTCTGCGCGTACACCTCGCAGATGCGGCCATCAGGGCGCGGGTATTCATGGACCGGATGGTGCCAGTGGTAGCCGTGCCGGTGGTGGATCTTTTCGTAGAAGAAGCTGATGCCGCTGCCCCAGTCGAACTTGTACCGCAGACGGGTAGTTTCGTCCTTCCAGACACGTTCGATCTCTTCACGCCAGCCAGGCTCCATCACCTCATCGAGATCCAGGCTGATGCACACGTCTATGTCACGCGGGATTAGGGCCAGCGCGGTGTCGCGCGCCTTGTCGAACCGCCACGGGGTGATGCAGATGTCGTGAACCACAGCCCCATGTTCACGCGCCAGATCGGCGGTGTTGTCCGTGCTGCCGGTGTCGGCAATCAGGATGAGGTCGGCGTCCTTAGCCGACGTGCAGAACCTTTCGACGAACTGTTCCTCATTCTTGCTGATTGCGTAGACTGCGATTTTCATAGTGTTCTCCGTAACCCGGCGTTACGAGGTCCGCGACGGATCCGCAGGCCACTCAACGGCGAACGGGAACCCAATCTGTTCGGGGAGATTACGCAGCGCATCGCGGTATGCCGCGTAAAGCGGGGGGACCGGTTCGCCGCGTTCTACGGCCTTGGCGACGACCCAGTCGCACCGCGCCAAAGCGGTATCTCGCGCATCACGCATGTTGAACGCAGCAAGATCACGAGGCAACTCCACGGCGTTATACGTGATGGTGACACTGCCATCGCCATTGTCTGTATGAACTGGCTCAAACCTATGGGTCCGGCTGCTTTTTGTCGGTGTCCAGTCCAAAATGGCGCGGACAGCACCACACGCAGATAGCTGTTCCGGGGTTGGTTCATTGCCAATCTCAAGTTCTGGGTGCGAAGTTCGCATTTCCTCAATCGTATAAGGAAACTTAACTATAACACCATCTGCAATTTTTGCGTACATTGGTCTTTACCCTGCCGCGATGAATGAGTTATCAAGCAACGTTTGCAGCGCCGTATTAAACACAGACAACTGCATATAAAAACGACCGCTACTGCTGTTTGATGTGAAGAATGCGCTATAATCAGACCCTGAACTATAGGTGAGAAAAGTTCCGTTGATCTGAAACTGAATGACTGACGCGGTTATACCGCCTGTGGGAGTGTTTACTCCGCTGCCGAAGTAAAAATCGTAGTTAGAGAAGCTTTTCTCTACAACAATACCGAGGCCATTAATGTAGGTGTTAGTCCAATTTAGACCTGAACCATAATCATAAACAGTTACCTGCGGATTGGTCGAGAAATAAGCACTTGAAGCGTCAAGCGGAGCTACAGACGGAGCAGTGAATGCTGCGGCGCTACCTGTGAAAAGTTCCTTCATAGGCGCACTGTAGATTAGAAGTCCATAGCACGATACGATGTCGTCCATGATGCTGAAGCTTGAGGGAAAGCTACTAAAATCAGACCCGCTTATATAGCTGAATGTTCCTCCGGCGCTGTCGGTTCCGGAGACTGAGTTGATCGACGGGCTAGAAAAGTAGTAACCTCCAACGGTGCTACTCCTGAAAAAGAACGCTCCGTAAGATGGCGATGTCCCGGTCGTCTGAACAAGGGGTCTAGCATACGAACTGCCGATTAGGCTGCTGATAGTACCTACTGAAGTGGATAAACTGAGGAACTGAATCCCCGGACCGCCAGCGGTCGCAATCGTAATGCTGCCGGAGCCGTTCGTAATGGCGATACCCGCCCCCGCCGTCAGAGTGTTGACGTTGTAGCTAAAACCGTTGCCAATCAAAATCTGACCGTTTGAAGGCGTTGTGTTGTTGCTCGTACCGCCGTAGTTGACCCCCAGAGTCCCTGAAAGAGAGACAGCCCCAGTCGTCGGGCTGGATGGGTTAAGGCCGGTAAAGCCCGCGCTGAACGAGGTGACGCCACCGCCACCACCAGCGGCAGGCTGCCACGATGCAGTGGAGCCGTTAGACGTGAGGACGTAGGTGTTCGTGCCAATTGCGAGGCGCGTGGCGCTGTTCGTGCCGTTGCCGAGGATCAGGTCACCCGTAGTCGTGATCGGCGACAGCGCGTTGAACGCCGCACCCTTCGTGGTCTGACCTGTGCCGCCACTTGCAATGGCGACAGTGCCTACTACGCCCGAAGGTCCAGTGGGGCCGGTAGGACCAGCGACCGTAGACGCAGCGCCAGTAGAACCGGTCGGACCAGTTGGGCCAGCGACCGTAGACGCAGCGCCAGTAGAACCGGTCGGACCAGTTGGGCCGGCAATTGTAGACGCGGATCCCTGGGCGCCTGTCGGACCGGTAGGACCGGCGACTGTAGAAGCGGATCCCTGGGCGCCTGTCGGACCGGTAGGACCGGCGACTGTAGAAGCGGCGCCCTGCGGACCGGTAGGACCGGCGACTGTAGAAGCGGCGCCCTGCGGACCGGTAGGGCCTGTGGGGCCAGAGACAGTGCTATCAGCCCCTTGCGGACCAGTAGGCCCAGTCGGACCGGTCAACCCTACTGGCCCCGTAGGGCCGGTGGGTCCAAAGTTACCAACGTCACCGGCTGGGCCGGTCGCGCCAGTTGGACCTGTTAGCCCATTATTACCCGTTGGACCGATAGCGCCGGTTGGACCCATAACGCCAGTGGGGCCGGTTGGACCAATAATCTGACCGACGTTGGCCCACGGCAGGGAACCAGTCCACACGTACAGATCGCCATCCGCCGTGACGATGTAGGCGTCGTTGACGGCGTTGCCAGTGGACGGGAGATTGCCGACAGTGGCGACAGTGCCTTTGAGATTGATAGACGCACCCTGCGGGCCAGTCGGACCAACGATGCCGCCATAGGGCAAGCTCAGATACGCCGTGACGCCATCACCGATCTTGAACTTGTCAGTGTCCGTCTCCAGCACCATCTCGCGGTCAGCGAGGACCGGGTTAAACGAAGTCCACCGAGCGAGGGTGTCGCCGCGTAAGGAAAGCTGGAAGATAGACGCGCTGATGGTCACGGTTGTGCGCTCCCAAGGTCGATAGATGCGCCGCCCGTGTAAACGGTTGCGGCGTTGCCGGCATCGATGAGGGTGGACAGCACTGGAGCCAGTGCCACCCATTGTGTGCCGGTGCTGTAGTGCATCAGGTTGTCTTCACCGGCCACAGCCGCGCCCTCGTATGCAGTGGCAGACAAGGCGATGGGCGTTGCATACCGCAACGACTGCCCGACCGTGCGCTCACGACCGGATGCGAACCTCACGCTGCTCATAGGACGGTGAACTCCTCACGCTGGTTCAGCACGTAGGACAGGCTGGCTACGGCGCCTTGAAAGTTCTCGCACTTCAGTTGCAGCCGTTCGCCACTGGGCATGTTCTGCTTACCCAGTTCGATCAGTGCAAAGTCGTTGGGCGGGATGTCCATCTTGTTCAGGATCAGCCATCCCGCGTTGCTTGCATCCAACACCTGCATGGAGAACTGGATCGTGGCGTTGCTGTTGTTGGCCACGATCAACGAGGTGAGCAGAGCCACCGCCTGCACCGTGCGCTGCGGGTTGGGGCCGTTCGCCGGGATCAGATAGTTCGGCACATCCAAGATGGTCGTGTAGAACGACGGCACCTGAATGCGGGCGACGTTGAACAGGTTGAGCGGCGGGCGCGGTGTGATGATCGTGGGCATGCTTTAACCTCCAAGAGCCTGAATGAGCGGCAGCGCGATGTTCTGCACACCACGGCTAAACGCCTGCCCCTCGACAGTGCCTCGCACAAAATCGACCTTGAGATCGTCGCCGAGATAGGTGTCGCCGCGCTCCGTCGAGAACGTGGCAAATATCTGGCCGCCATCGACCTTCAGATTGGCCTGCGTCGGATCAATCGCCACGCCAGTGCCGCGCTGGCCGAAGGGAAGCGAATTGTAGTTTACGCCGCTGCCAACATAGCTGAACTGCTGGCCAGTCGCCTCCAGCTGCGATGCAAAGCCGAGCGTGGGCGGCGTTGCGACGTTCGTGCTGATCAGGCTGAACAGGCTGTTCAGCATTGCGGTGGCACCAACGCTGGGCGAGATGTTCGTAATGATGCGGGCCAGCGTGTAACCGTAGCTGGCGAGGAACACCGGCAGCAGTTCGGCAGCGAAATAGTATCCCGCATTCCAGTCGAACAGGCCCTTGACGAAAAACTGCGCGCCGCGATCCTGTGCCGATCGCAGATCATCGCCGATCTCGCGCAGCAGCGTTGCCAGATCTCGGCGGGTCAGCGCCTCCTGTTCCGGCGTGAACGTGCTGACGACCGGCCAGTTGGCCACCAGATCGCCCCACACTTGGTTAATGATCGTGGTTGCCGCCGCAGCAATTGCCGCCGCCTCTACCGTGTAGACGCCGCGAGGCTGGCCAACCGGGTCGGGGATCCTGATGGCGTTGCGGAAGCCGGTCGAGACAAGCGCGTAATCGCCGAACGTGCTGTTGCTGTTGGCCACCGTGACCTGGCCACCATCGTGGCACCACAGGCCATAGCGGCTCCAGTTGGTGAACACCGACACCAGCTGCACGAAGGCGTTGCGGGTCATCAGGTAAGCGTAGCCGTTGGGGTTGATCGCAGTGAAGCTGTCCACGACCACCGACCGCAGCGGCGACGACGGCGCCAGCACAGAGCCATCAGCCAGCAAGTTGCCCATGCCCTTGGGCATCAGCGGGTTGCCTGCCTCACGGTCGATCGGCAGCGTCATCTGGTCGTAGGTGAAGTCGTTCAGGACGCTGCAGTCGCTGATATAGGGCGACCGGGTGATGTTTGCGCCGGGCTTGAAGACGAACGCGAACCCCTTGGTGGGCGGATAGTCATACTCTGTGATGACAACCGCCGCCTCGCCCAAACGGCGATACAGCACGCTTGCAACCACGAAGTAGCCGCGATCGGCCACGTCACACAGGCCAGCTTCGATCGTGCCGTAAACGGGCGCCGCATCATGCTGCATGCCGCTGAACGTGAAGCCGCGCACCTTGCAGCCGCTGGTCAGGCGGAACATATTGTTGACGCGCTGGCCGACCGGCAACGTCAGCTTGGTGACGCGCAGATCATAGCCATACAGCGCGCAGTTGGTGGGCATGTCGGTGTCGGGCTGCACCACGTACTCACCCGGCTGCACGATGACAGCGCACGGCATGCCAACAGCTGCAGCCTTGACCAGCGCCGCGTTGATCGTGCCAAGCGGACGCGACAGGCTGGTGCCGCTGTTCGTGTCCACACCGTCCATCGTGACGTAGAACGTGCGCGGGACAGCGTATGGCTCGATCGCACCGGTGCCGGGCGGCGTGTAATTGCTGGCGGCGAACACCGTGACGCCGCGTTCGTCGCGCACAGTGATGCTCACACCCGGCGCATTGGCGAACAGCTTGCCCGGCGTGCCGTTGCGGATGGCATAACCGCCCGACGTTGCCACCGGCTGCCGTGCCGGGATGGTCAGCGCCTCATCCCAGTAGACGACGATGGGATTGGCGACCGGATCGTAATTGGCCGCACCAACCCAGATGCGCCCGTTGTTGAGCGGTAGACCGTCCAGCCCAGTGAAGACCGGGAACGGACTTTCGACGAGGATGGCGGTCATAGGATGTTATCTCCGAGAAGCTGCTGCACCTCTTGCCTCGCGGGGTTTTCCCTGATGCTTTTCCTGACCGGCGCGACCACGTTGGTCATGACACCGGCAGGCAGCGGCAAACCGGCGAGGACGGTGTTGATGATCATGTCCAGCGCGTTCATCCAGGCGCTGCTTGTGTTGGATGTGTTCAAGCTGCCAGGCGGCGCCGTGAACACGTCTTGCGCCACATCCGACAGCGTCCGCAGCCCCTGCGCGATGCCTCCGTCGAAAATGACTTTGAGCTTGCCGGCCTCGTCCAGCTTGCTCACCGCACGCGCCAGACCAGCAGGCGACACCGTCACGTTGCCGGCTTCATCCTTCACGGCACTGGCAGGATAAGCCGCGCGCTGGATCCGTTCCATCACCGCGCCCTGCACTTCCTTCCACGCCTGCGGGTCGCCGCCCTCGCCTTGCAGCAGATCACGCATCCGGCGCAGGCCGTCAGCCGACGTGCTGGGCGACATCAGGCGCGCTGTGACGTTCTCAGCTGCCACCACGCGATCGATGCTGTTGCGCTTGGTGCCGAGCAGTTGCGCGATCAGCCCAACGTCCTTGAACTTCTCCTGATGATCTCGGAATGCTGCCCGGCTTGCGCGGTAAACGTCGCCGCCCGCATCATTCAGAACGCCGTCGATGGCGCCTTTCAGTTCGCCGCCAAAAAAGCCCTGCGTCGGGTCGGATTTGCTGGCACGGCCTACCTTCTTTCGGACGCCTTCCAGCGCGTTGATCGACACAAAGCCGGTTCCGTCAGGGTCGCTGATCTCCAACGCCTCGCGCGCAATCCGCATGACCTTTTCTTGCTGCTCGGTCGGCACCTTGGAGGCGATGTAATCCAACACCGGCTGGTAGGAGACAGGTTCGCGTAGCTCTCCAGCCTTCTCGGCCCGCTTATACAGCGCGCGATACTTGGCCTTGGATTGATCGGCCATCTTTTGCAGACCCGCCGTGATGCGGATCCCCTGCTCCTCTAAGTTGCCCAGCACCTCGGCGCCGGTGTCCTCAAGGAAGCTGTCGAAGTTCGACGCAATCTGGCGCTGCTGCTGCGCCATACGCTCACGGATCGGGCCGCCCACCTCGTTGCTCTTGGCAAGCTCACGGGCGCGCTGCATGTCTTCGAAACGCCGCGTCTTTTGAAAATTGGCTAGGTTCACCGGCACAGGCAGTTCCTGCGCGCGTGACACGCGGATCACGTCATCAGGCGTTGCAGCAGCGCCGCCGCTGGCACGACCACCAGATGGGCCGCCCATGCCGCCCATGGGGCCACCAGCAGGCGGTATGACATCAGGGCCGGGCGGCACGTCACCGCCGAACATGCGCCGCCCAGCCGCGCCGCCACCGGCACCGAGCGCCCCGCCACCAATGATGCCGCCAAGCCGGTTCTCGTTGGCCTCACCACCCCCGGCCAACATGCCCGCGATCGTATCGCCGGCTAGAGGTGAGATGCCTGCAAACCGCGTACCTTCAAGCATCGTGTTGACGCCGCGCGACACAGCGCCACCGGGCAAGATGCTGCCCGCCACTTCGCCGGCAAACGACGTGCTGGGGTTGCGTTCTTGCAGATACCGCTTGGCCATCTGCACCCGATCGGAATCCAGCCCAAGGATCGGGGCCAGTTCGTCAAGCATGCCGAACGTCATGGCGTTGGCGTTGGCAAGCATGCCGGCGCCGATCATCTCGCCGCCCGGTGTACTTACGAACTCACCCACGGCCTGTTCAGCCTGCGTAGGCATGCCTGTGGGGTTGACCGTGATTTTTACCGGCCTGCCCTCATTGGCACGCAGGAAAGCCGTCTCCTCCTTACCGAAGGAGCGGCCAAACTGTTCAGCCACACGCGCCACTTCGTCGAACCGGCCCGTTGCGTCCCATGCCTGCTGAATTGCCTGACCCGCCGCCTCGTCCTCAGGCGTCATGATCGGCTCACCGCCCTGGATGGCGCCCATGACAGCGCCTGACGCAGTGCCGGGCGCAGTGACGGCGCGGCCTTGCACCGGGTCAGGCATTATCGGCCTGCCGGCCTCGTCCAAGAAGCCAAGTTCGCGCAGGTTGCCATCGGCCCGCTCGGCCCCGTACTCGCCCGCCGTCGCACGGAACCCACGAATGGCAAGTTCACGCTGCTGACGCTTCTGTTCGATCTCTTTCAGCCCAGCGCCCGGCATGGGAAAGAAGATCCGCACCTGCTTTTCGAACTCAGCCGGGCTGATCGCCGCGCCGCTTTCCAGACGCAACGATGCCGCGACAAAGTTCTCGATCGCATCCAGCTGAGAGCGGCGATCGTCCGAAAGCCCGGCCCGCGATGCCAGTGGCAACTGCTGCTGCGCGATCAATTCAGCATAGCCCTGCGGCTCAAGCCCTAGCCGCGCCTGCTGCACATCAGAGGAACGCATGCGCTGGTAAAAGCCCAACGCTTTGGCCTGCGTTTCCGTCAACTCGCGGCGCTGGCGTTCCTTTTCGGCAGCGGCGCGCTCTTCGGCCTCCTTCTGCATCTGCAGCCGCGCTGCCTCAAAGCCAAGTCGCGCGATTTCTCCCGGCGACATCGGATCCTGCGGCGGGGTGAAGGTGACAGAGGGGCGCACCTCTTCAGGGCGCGCGACGACCTTTGCGCCCTGCATCCAAGGGGGCAAGTCAGCCATTATGGCTTCTCCACTACAGCGCCGTTGTAAACAAAGCGCGTACCGGACGGCAGCGCCTTATACTGCGCCTCCGACGTGACAATCGGCAACTTCGTCGGCGCAGGCCCGCTACCGCCATACTGGCGCTGATACGCAGACATGGGGCCGACGAACTGCTTGCCATCCGGCGTCTGCATCGTGACGATGGGATCGGCGCGGTTCTGCACATAGCGCCTGGAAAGATCGCGGCCTTCTTGGCTTGCAGGGTCAATACCCGACGCGGCCAAATCCTTCTGGAACCCGGTCAGACCCTGGTTGTTGAGCGCGTCACCGAACTTCTTGAACCGTTCAGGATCAGCACCGGCCAGAAACGCCGACGCCATCGTGTTAGCGGTGTTGGGGTCTTTCTCGGCAATGTCGGCCAGCTGCTGAAACTGCTGCGCCATGTCGGGCTTGTTGCCGGCCCTGAACGCCTCCGCAGCCGTGCGCCACGTCCGCACCGCGCCCGCAGTATCGCCGCCGGACAGCAGCGAGTAGCCGCCCAAGCCAGCCTCATAGACCGGCTTGCGGGTGATCTCGTCCATTGCCTTCCAAGTCGTTGTGGCTTGTTCAGCCAGCTGCGGGAACTTCTCGATCACCGCCACTTTCTCAAGCGGGGTCTTGGCGGTTGCGAACGCGGCCATCGCAGCCTGCAACGTCTGCTGCTTCTGCATGTCCAATTCGGCTTTTTGCATCGCCATGTTGTTGGCGCGGATCTGCTGACCCTGACCGTAAGCCTGCATGAAGGCTTCAAGCGGGTTCCCGACCGCGTTGGCGACGTTATAATTATATGGTGATACCATATATTATTACATTCCAAAATCGTTTTGAGTTCCCGGCGTGATGTAGGGTGGCGTTGTCACCGGAATCTTCTTACCGAAGCCGCTCATTGCCTGCTGCATCCCAAACGCGGAGTTGAGCGCGCCGGTGAAGCCGCCGATGCCCTGGTTGACTGAATTGGCCACGCCAAGCCGTGCGCCCGCCTGTGCCGCGCCTTGCTGGCCGAGCAGGTTGGCGATGTTGTTGCCGGTCTGCATGCCCGCCGTGCCGACACCCGCCGCGCTGTTCTGGCCCATCTGTGCGATGCCAGACAGCCGGCCATACTGCTGCTCAATGAACTGGTTCAGCAGCGCCGGGCGGAACTGGCCCAATGCGCCCTGCACATTGCCGCCGCGCAGACCACCGGTGGCTGATGCGTTCTGCAGTATCGCGTCCTCACCCTGCCGCGCCAGTGCCTGAAACATCGGGTTTTGTGATTGCTGATCTGCGAAAGCCTGCTGGCTGTCTGGCCCCAACAGACCCGCCGCACCCATGATCGCCTGCAGCGCGGGATCTCCGGCCTTCACGTAGGGCGACAGCAACTCACGCATCGCGTCGAACTGACGGCGCTGCTCTTCAACACCCAATTGCGCCGCACGTTCCTGCGCCCGCCCCGCCGATCGCGCCGCACCAGCGCCAATCGCAGATGACGCCACACCACCGAGAGCAGATGCGCCGAGTGCGATCGCGCCGAGTGTCGTAATGGCCATTACAGCGCCTTCCAGAAACTATGCTCAAGCGGGGCATACCCACGCCGCTCGTACATCTTGCCGACAGCCTCTGGGCGCAGCGCCTCCAGGCTCACCATCAGGAACGTGCGGGCGCCGCGCTTCTTCGCCTCGTCCTCAAGTGCAGCCAGTAGACGGGGGCCTACGCTGCCACGGCTGCTCGGCTGCACCCACCAGAAGGTTTCTTGCGCGACTTTGACTTCGCTGTTCCAGTACGCCGGGAACACCATCGCGCCGCCCATCGCCACCACTTCACCGCCGACCTCGCCAACCAACAGGATGGCGTCGTCGTTGCTGATCATCTTGTTCAGCGAGTGCGCGAAGCTGGCCGGGCAAAAAACCGCCAGCGCCTCCATGTCGGAAACCGAACAGAAGGCGCGGCCCAGCTCGACCATAGCAGGCACGTCAAGAGGCTTTGCGCGCCTGACCTTGGCCGTATGCGATATGTCACTAAGTGCTTGAGAAGCGCCTGACATGGTGTCTCCATGTTGTTGCCCACCGGGAGGCCGACGCTCGGTGGGGGTCACTATAACGATTATGGTTGCGCGCTGCAATACATAGCATACTTCGCAACGTGATTGGCGATCGACAGTTTTGCGGCAATGCGGGGAAGGCGCGGGATCGTTGCGCGTCATCCCCTTGTTGCATTTTGGCCCCGATCCGGTACGGTGTCTCTTCGAAAGAGGAACCTAGAATGGTTAAAGTAACGCTGGCGGACGGCAGCTCTTTTCATGAGCCGCCATACACCGACGAGGAAGTACTGGACGGCGCGCGTCGCATGAATGGCGGCGCTGTGGCTTTCACGCGCCTGTCTCCTCGCCCCGCCGCCCCTGCATCGCAGGAACAGTCAGAAGAGCGGCAACCACAGGAAGGCTGACCTTTCCGCTGCGGAAGGCTTTCATCAAACCGCGCAAACCATCCGACGCCAGAATGCCGCGCGCATTCTGGATGTCTTGCCGTGCCACGCCGAAGCCGCGCGCTGCCATGTCTGTATCCAGCGCCGCGCCTGATGCGTACCTCGCCCGCAAGCCCATGCTTGCGTCAAGCTTGTCGATTACCGCATCCGGTTCTTTCGACAGCATCTCGACCAGTCGGCCTGTGGCGACGCCCGATCCCTCGCGGCCAGCGTCTTCCATCATCTGGATGTAGCCTGAAACGACTTTGGCGCGCTGGGGCGAAGACCCGGTAATGGCTTGAACCTCTTTCGCCAAGCCGCCGCGCAAGTTTTTGCCGGTCTCAGCACCGCCGGGTGGGCCTGGATAGAAATTGGTCATCGTGACACCCTGGCCGGTGTCAACTACGTCGGGCAAGCCGCGCGAACTTCCTGCTCCGCGAAGCGCAATCAACTGCTCCGGCGTAGCAGGCCCACCCATCGGCACCAGCAACGAACCTTGTTCGCCAGCCGGCACGTTCTTCATGCCCATGTGCCACGCGCCCGCACCTTGCGCGTCGGTGTAGGCGCGCAAGCCCTCGGCCAAGTTGAGCATGCGGCGCGATGCCGGATCCACGTCGCCATCCTTCAGGCCGACGAGGGGCTTGGCCACTGTCGCGGGGTTGGTCTCCAGAACGCCGCCGGGCGGCGTGTAGAAGCCGGTCGCGTTCTGCGTGGGCAGCTGGTAGGCGCCCAGGGCGTCGTAGATCACGTCGCGGCGATTAGCGTCAGTCCAAGCCGCGCGCGGATCATTACTGTACATGGCGCGCATAGCATCGTCGCCCCCAACTATGCCAGAAAGCTGGCCAGAACCCACGTAAGGTACGCGCTCACCGGTAGCGTTGGCGGTGTACTTGGCGGTGTAGTCCGGGTACGTCATGGACGCTTTGCGGATGCCCTCGGCCAGCTCATCGATCGTCGGTTCAATGTCCATAGCTGGGCCACCGTTGTCGCCAATGCCACCTCCACGGGCGCGCTTATTAGCAGCAGTCATTGCCATCGCCCGACCTTTACCTGCCACCCACGGCGCGGCCTGCACGTCGTGCGCGGCCCAGTCAGCGCGTCCGCCAAGGTTGGCCTGATTGGCGCGATCCACTGCCAACATTGTCTCGTAATCAAGAAACCGATGCTCTTGTGCCGAAAGAGCGCGCGAGAATGTGCCGCCATCGCTGTTAGTGTAGCCGAAGCCCCGCGCGTGCCAAATATCGTTAGTGCCGGTGGTTGCATGCGGCATAGTCGGGTCGAGGTGCTGCCCATATACGCCGGTCTTTTTACCAAGGGGTACACGCAGCCCAGCGTCACGGGCGTCGTTGTACGTGCGCGCCTGCTGTCCGGTTCGCACCTTGGACATCGGCACGCCCATCTCGTAGGCGTTATGCCCTTGCAGAGCAAAGTTCATGTTTGTGTCGGGGTTGGCTTGCGCAGACCACAGTGCCTGCTCGTCTGCGGCAAGCTGCTGGCGCGCCGGGTTCGGCCCCGCGATCTGTTCATTAAAGGCACGCGCGCGAGTGTACCAGTCGCCACCTGAAGCCCCCGCCTCCACATCCCGGTCGAAGTTGGTACGCATCGTCTTTATGTCGCTGGAAGTAACTACACCGCGTGGTGCGCCGATGTACTGGCCAGCGGAGTCCTGCATCAGATGCGGTTCGCTCTGGGCAACGCGAACAGCTTCTTCGGTCGTCATTCCACGCAGATCGGGCGTGTTGATCATGCCGCGCTTGCCCACGCTGCGTGTCGAGATCGTTGGCACCTCCTGCGCCACCTCGCGCGCGACCTTGCCAGCGCCTTTCTTGGCAGCAGTAGGAAGCGGCAACGCTGCAAGGGCCACGCCAGCAGCTGCCTCGCCGCGACTGCCGCGATCATACGCAAGCCGCGCCTCGTTGCCCGCAAAGGCAGCGCCGATCGGCGTGAAGTCCGCCACTTGCATCGCCATCTCGGCGTTGTGGCGGCCCATGTAGCCGGCAAGCATGTCCTTCATCTGGTCGCGCCACGACACCGGCGCGCTGCGGATCTCACCACGTCCGACAAACGGCGCGGGATCCATCATCGCCTGCGTGGTCGGCGATCGGCCATACTGCATCTCAAACAGTCGGTTGGGGATCGGTGGTGCCATGCTCTGCCTCAAGCGATGCTGGTGATGATGCCGTTGGTGACGGTGACGGTGTTGGCCCCGGCAACGAACGATCCGCTCACGCCGATGTTCTGGAACGCCATCGTGCCAAGCCCCGTCACAGCGATCGTGATCGATCCCGGCCCAGTGGTGATCTGGATGTTGGCACCAGACCCCAGCAGTGCCTTGACCAGCCCGCCCGCGCTGCCAATCAGCAGCTGGCCGTTGGTGTAGCTGGCCTGCCCCGTCCCGCCGTCTGCAACCGCCAGTGGCGTGTCCAGCCCCGACACCGTGCCGCCGGTAATGGCGACAGCGTCAGCGTTCTGCGTTGACATCGTGCCGAGAGTGTCGATGTCAGATGCGGCTTGGTTCAGCCCGTCAATCAACAGCTCGAACTGCCGGATCGCGTTTGGATCATCTCCGACAATGCGCGCGATCTGGTTGCGGTTAAGGCGCAGCGTCACCACGCCAGCGGCTCCAGCTGCGCATCCAGACGCATGACGCTGATGTGCGCGTCACTGTTGCCTTCAAACCGCTGGATACGCCACTGGCGCATGTTGCCCTGACGGAACCACACAAGGCGCTTGGCGCGTTCGCCAATGCAGCCCACGCTGATCGATCGCGGCTGCGACCACGTCACGCCGTCTAAGCTGTAGCTGGTGCTGATCGACGGGTGAAAGCCCAGCGCGACGCTGCCGGTCAGTGCGACAAGCTCCAGACGTTGCAGGATAGCACCCGCGTTCTCGTTGTAGATGATTCTGGTGCCAAACTGCCACCGGACGCGGTCACCCCAGTGGCTGCCACGGTCGCGTGTCAGGTTGCCGACCTTGCCGGTGGTGGTGTCACATGCTTGCCAGGCGTTGTTGACCCACAGCAGATTCCGAACACGGTATTGCGAATAGCCAGCGATGGCGCTGGTTAGTTCAACCCACACCTGCTCCTGCAGATCCTTGGATGCCGCAACGTCATAGACCAACGTGCGATCGGGCAGGTGTACGTAAAGCAACTGGTGACTTCGGTCGTTGCGGGCCTCTAGCAGCACACGCTCAAGCTGGGCCTCGGTATAGTCCAGCAGCAGCTGATCGACCTCTTGGGTGCTGATCTTCACTGCGCTGCCATTGGCCGCCAGATAGATGCCCGGCGCCTCGTTGCGCCCGCTGCCTAGGAACGCGATCGTGTCGGCGTACAGGCAGCAGGAATCGCGCCCGATCGACCCCTTCTGGATCTGCGCGCCCTCGTTGCGTTGGAACGGAAACAGTGCGCCGCCCACGTTGTCGAACACTTCGATCGTGTTGCGGTTGATCGCGTAGACCTCGTTGCGTAGCTTGATCAGGGCCACCACCGGGTCGGGGTCGATCTCACTGCTGCCGTACTTCAGCGGGTTGACTGAAAACGGGTCGTTCAGGTCGGTCACGACCAAGAACTCGCTATCGGTCACCATGAAGTAGCCATCGATCCAGATGACGGTGATGGCCACGCCCAGATCAGGGTCGGTGACCTGCTGTAGCGATCCGTCCCAGTAGTACAGGCGCCCGCCGCTGGTGATGGCCAGACGATCGAAGCTGTAGTCGAACTTGCACTGGTCGCTGACCCCGATCGCGCCAGGGCCAACGTCACCTAGAACCGTGGCTGTACCACCAGCATCGAACAGGCACAGCTTTGTCCCCATGACGCGGTAAGACCCGCCATTCCAGACGATGCCGCCCCGGCAAATGCCCGGCCCAGTGCCGATCTCCACAACGCCGTCACCGGGCCGCATATAGCCATTCGACGCTCCTGATGCTTTCGGCACGGCCATGAGATTGACCGGCAGGGCCGTGCGCAGATCGGGCGCAGTGTCGGCATAGATGCCGTTTAGGATCGGAATCTGAACCACAGTTAGGCCGCCATGACCTCGCCGCCGATGACGTGGATGTCGGCAGTGGTTGCCGCAGCAAGATAGGCGACGTGCGTTGCGCGGCCATCCAGCCACAGAAGCAGCTGGACCATCGGTGGCACGGCGACATCAGCGGCAGTTGCCACCACGTCAGACCCGCCCGCGCGGAAATAAGCCGTCACGGTGGTGCTGCGGTTCGTCAGCATCAGGCAGCGCGGGCTGGCGTTGATCGCGCTGTTGGCGCTGGTAGTCGTGGCCGATGCGGCAATGCCGGTGCCAAACGATGGAATGAACGGGGTCATGCGCGTCTCCTGTTACGGCGGTGTGCCGGTGAAGCTGGCTGAGATGGTGACCAGCACCGACCCGGTGCGGCCATCTGCTGTGTCAGTGATCAGGCACGTGGCAGTCGCACTGCCATTGTCGCCCTCGACCGTGTCGCAGAAGAACGATGTCGTGGCGGCTGATGGTGCGGTTGCGCTGCACCCAGCCATCCCGTCCACGTCAGCAACCGTCCACGCATAGGTGTACGGCCCGGTGCCGCCCGCAACGACACTGGCCGTCGTCGTGCTGGTCGTCATGGTCTGGCTTACGGCGCTGGAGGCGCTGGCACCTGTCGGAAATGCGGCAACGATCAGGCCGCCCGCAGACGCCCCCACCACAGCGCACAGCACGCCAGTCACGATACGTTGCCCATCGCCACCCACGCGGTGGCAGCGACCTTGACCAGCGTTGCCATACCGTACTGCGACAGCGTGCGCGTGCCGACCGTTGCCGTGCCAGCCAGGCGCAGCGTGTCAGTGGTGATGGCGATCGCCTGGGTGGTGGCGCTGTTGTTGTAGACCACAATGGTGGTGCCGATCGGGAACGCCACCGCGCTGTTTGCCGGGATCGTCACGCCGCCTATGGTGATGCTGATCTGCTTGCCCGCATCGGCCAGCGCCAGCACATAGGCTGCGGTCTTGGTTTCCTGCGGCAGCCCGCGATAGCCGATGCTGTTGGCCGCGATCGTGCCGGTGGCGGTGACTACCACGTCCTGATCCAGCGCGGTGATGTCGGTGTTGACGCCGCTGGCAGCAGCGCCAAGCGACGTGCGGGCAGCAGCAGCTGTGATGCCATTGGTGCCGCCCTGTGCGATTGTGAGGGGCGCTGTGGCGGTCGCAAGCGGGCCAAGATCCGACGCAAACACCAGCGCGTCGTCGTCAACCACGTCTTCCCACTGCGCCTTGGTGCCGCGCAGGGTGTTGGTGCAAAGGTTGATGGTCTTGTTCCGCAGCGTCTCAATGCCATCGGTCGTGCTGAAGTCGGCATCGATGCAGGCCAGATTGAACTGGGCAAACGTGCCTCGCAGCGTGTTGTCGCCAAGGTTGAACAGCTTGTTCAGCAGCGTGCCGGGCAGGCTGTCGCTGGTCTGCGGGACACTGCCAAAGATTGCCGCCTGCAGCACACTGAACGGCACGCGCCGGGTGTCGCCGTTGTTGGGGGTCCACACGGCGAACTGGTCACCTGGGGCCAAGCCCGTTTGCAGCGGCAGTTGGTTGATCGTGGTCATTATGCCTCCAGAACGCTGTCGTCGTTGGCGTCCAGCGGGTTGCGCGGACGCGGCAGGAACGGGTTGCCGTAGATGTGCGGCTTGTTGCCGGCCCCAGACGGCGTGCCGGGCGCGAACTGCTGCGGGATCGGCTTGGCAAAGCGGGCCATGACGGTGTTCAGCGCGTTCTTCGCACCCACCTTGGTATCGACCATCACTTGCTTGCCGTAGCTCGGTGCAATCCGAACGGCGAGATTGAGGATCACCGCCTCGTTGGCGATGTCGGGAATGCCCATGTCGGTGTTGAGATCAGCCCCGGCCACGCTGCCGCTGATGTTCGGCCCAAGCCGCAGGCCGCGTGCGTTCCACTCCAGCAGCATGCTGTCCAGACGGCGCGCGGCGCCCTGGTACTGCTCTGGCTGCATGTCGAACGTGTATTCAGCCAGCCCAAGCTCTTCGAAGGCGGCTTCAACGAACTGGCGGCGCGTCCAGCCCATGTCAGTATTTGCCCTTCTTTTTGCCGGCGCGCATGTTGTCCACCAAATTCGGATATGGCCGCCCTGCAGCCTTGGCCGATGCCTTGGCGCCGGCCTTCTGCTTCGGCGACAGCTTGCCCGGCTTGCCCTTGGGCGCGGGCTTGTCCCAAACCGGCTTTTCTTTTTTCACGTCGTTTCTCCGTTGGAAGTTGGGGCGGTGCCACTTCCAAACACCGCCCCAGCCCCTGCCCCTTACGGGGTCTGCGAGAACAGCAGAGTGCCGGCCATTTCGGTGTTCAGCACGTTGGTGCCGAACAGCGTGTCGAAGGTGAACCGGGTCTTGAACGTCGCGGTGTCGAACCACTTGGTCATGACCAGTTCGATGCCCTGGTCGGTCGTGGCGCGCATGACAGCAGCACCGGTGTTATCCGGCACGGCATAACGGCCAGCGATCAGTTCGATCGACGGCTTGTGCCAGAACACGTTGTGGCCGGTCGCATCGACGTTGAGCATGGTGATGCCCGCAGTGGCCAGACCGGAGCCGGCGACGACGCAGTTCTGATACTGCTCTTCGGCGTCCGAACCGCCCTGATCCGAGATGATCGGCGGGGTGATTACCAGCGTGTTGGCAGCGCCAACCGACACCACGCGGAAGGTCATCGGCTGCCCGGTGTCCCGCTTCGTGATGGCGTGAACGCTGTTGATGCCAGCGATCGTGAAGGCATCGCCCGCAGCGAAGTTGGCGTTGCTTGACACCACGATCGTCTGGAAGCGGTTGTCGTAGTTTGCGGTCTCGCCGGTTGCTGCCGTCGTGGTGGCTTTCGGCACCAGGAAGTTGTTGGCCGCAGCGCGGGTGTCGATCGTGCGGGCGGTGGCAACAGCAGTGGCTGCGATGCGGATCCCGGTGTCCGACTTATAGGCATCAAAGCCGGCAACCATGCCAATGTTGGCACGGTCATAGGCAGTGAGGGTCTTGCCAGCGACAAGGTTAGCGCGGTTGGCAAGATTGCCCGCCATGCCGTTGTAATCGCGGCTGTTGAACACGATGTGGCGATCTTCCATCGGCACGCCGCGCTCGTTCATCAGCGCATCGCACAGCGCCACGTCGTCAAACGTACCGGACGCAGTGGTGCGGGTGACCACCAAGCCGCCATAAACCGCCGCAGTCGTGTAAACCGCAGTGTTGATGTCGCTGGCAAGACGCTGGGCAGACGCTTGACCCAGACGGTTTTCCTGCAGCGCATCGCGCAGTTCCTTGGCGTCGAGGCTGAACGTGTGGTTCTTGGCGTAACCAAGGGTCGATGGCACCGACAGCTGGGTCATGCCCTTCTCGGTGACCGCAGTGCCAATCACGCGGTTCTGGGAGGTGGCGATGTAGGGCATCGGACGCCAGATAACGTCGTTGGTGCGCTCCATCGTCTGATCGCCGGGGCGATACACGTTGACGAGCTTGGACATAACCAGCGCGTCCTGGAAGCCGGCCAGCACGTCCTCGAACGCGACGACCTCTTCCTTGGAAAAACCATTAGCCATAATATAACGTATCCTTAGCTGTTACGAAGCTGCCGCTTGTAAGCCACCAGTCGGGTCATATCGCCCGTCCGCAGTGCCTCGTCGCGCAGCCGTTCAAGGGTTGCATCGCCTGATCCAACAGCGCCCGGCGAAGTGCCGCGCAGTGCCGTCTCAGGCTTGGGTGCCGTTCGCTTGTTCACTTTCACCTCCGCTTCGATACGGGCGGCCTTGAAGGCAAACTGGCTCAGGCTCTTGACCGCCGCCAATTCCTTGGCCTTGGCCGGGTTCTTTCCGAGCGCGTAGATCAGGAGTGCCGCGTTGTCCGCGCCGTCAACCAGGATGGCCCACTGCACTTCGTTGAAGACCTCACGAACAGATTGCTCGGCGTCATCAACATCGCGTGCCGGCAGACTTGCCTTGGCTGTTTCGTATGCATTCAGCTTCGCTTGCCACGCTGTCTGGGCCTCATCCTGCGCTTGGCGCTGCTGGGCCTCTATCTGCTCGTGCTGTCGCTTGGCGTCGTGCCACGAAGTTATGCGGCTCTCGAACTCGTCGGTGTCATAGTCGCAGGATTCGAGTGTTGGCTTGGCCGACAGGCCAACCGATACCGGCTGCTCCTTCTCGGACAATCGCTGCTCAAGTTCCTTGATGCGCTTGACGTTTTCCCGCTCACGCTTTCGGAGATCTCGCACCCATGCAGGCGCGGCTTGCGTGTCTTCTTGAGGCGGCGCGTCCTCCCCGATGGTCACAATCACATCGCTGGTATCGTCCGTAGCTTCTGCTGCCGGTGCCTTGCTGGCATTGTTCTCAGCGGGCGGTGCAGCTTGTGCGTCGGTGTCGATCAGCGTTTCAGTGGCTGTTTCATCTACTGCCTGTATCGTCATATTGCCTCATCTGCTCGCGCAATTCAAGCCGGTGCGCGGTGCCGACATCAGCGCAACCCTGCGCCGATCGCCTTGGCGGCCTCAATGGCCGTTCGTGCCTGGTCGTCCTCAATGCCTGCCAGCGTGGCGATCGCCTGCGCCTCGCTCTTGTTTGCGTCGGCCTGCGCCTTGATGGTGTTGGCCTGCGCCTGCAGAGCCTGCGCCTGCGCCTTCTCGGCCTCGGCCATCAGATAGAGCGCCTGCGGATCTTGCTGCTGCTGCTGCGCCTGCATGGCGGCCTCCATCTCGGCCCGCTCTTCGTCGGTCGGCTGCATCACGCCGATCTGCACCAGCTGCTTGCGGTAGAAGTCGCGCACATCGCCCAGCCCCTCGCCTTCGATGTTCATCAGGGCCAGCGATGTCAGCACCTTCAGATCGGCGGGGTCGGTCGTCATCTGCATCATGCCGGTGATCGATCGCAGCATGCTGTCACGGCGGCTCTGGCTGGTCGGGCCAATGTCAACCGACACGTCGAACTTGGCGCGGCTCAGATCATTGGCGTAGACAATCTCGCCGGTCTTCTCGTTGATCTTGGGCTGCATCAGGACGACGCTCGACACGTCAGACATGTCGCCGATCGCCTTCATGGCTCGGCCTTCCTCAATGTAGACTTCCTGCGCCATCGACAGCCACACTTCGCCTGCGCGGCGCATGCTCTTGGCCATGTTTGACAGGTAGATGTAGGCGTTCATGTCCAGACGGTTCTGGATCATCTCCACCGCTTTGCCGCTGATGTTCGACACCATCTTCTCGGCCTGCTGGTTGTAGCCCAGCAGTTCAGCCATGTCGGTTTCGGTCAGCTGCAGCAGGGCGGCCATTGCCGGCGGAACCTGGGGCGGCTTGGTGTAGGACATCGGCCCTGTGGCCACGATGCTGCCGTCAGCGGCTGTCAGCGGCTGTGCCAGCAAATACGGGTAGTTTTCGATGTTGTCCCGCGCCCAGTAGGTTTCCAGCCCGGCGACCTGCTCTGGCGCCAGGATCGGCTTTTCGACCGCTGACAGGCTGGCGATCTCAGCCAGCTTGGACAGCTGCATGTTCTTGAGGCGCTGGCTGTCCTTGGCCGGGCGCACCACGCCCATGCAACGCTCGACGTTGTCGATGAACCACCGCTTGCCAAACACCGGGATGATCGGGATGTGCTTTCCGGCGATGTGGCCGCAATCCTCAAGGATCCCGTTGCCGCTCATGATCAGCTTGCGAATGCAACGGGTGCGTTTGCGCCACTGCTTCGTCACCTCGCCGCCCATCGCCAGGTTCAGGCGGATGCGATCGTATTCCAGCCCCTCTGTGCCGGCCAGCGCCTCGGCGTAATCATCGGCCTCAACGTCATGGTCTTTGCCGTCCGGTGTGGTGATCCGCACCATGGGGGTGCGCTCGTCCTCGACCCGGTAATATTCTGCCACGTACACAACAGACGGCGTCGCCCAGTCGAACACCGACGCGGTGGTCATCTTGGGCCACGTCGATGGGCTGTCGTCGTACTTTGCCTCATACGCCTGGCGGGTCATGGAGTAGATCACCCAGCAGTGCTTGGCGTCGCTCTTGTCGTATCGCTTGGCGTCCAGATCCCAGAACACTGACGTGTCGGCGTCGTAGATCGGCTCGAAGCGGATGCGCTGCGTCTCAGCGTCATCGTCGTATTCATTCTCAAGGCTGGCCCGCAGGCGGAACGCGCCAAACCCGCCGGCTGTGGCCTCATCGAAGGCGTTGTCGCCCGCCTCCTCGCCGCAGCTGTCGTCCCAGTCGGCACGGAACAGGCCGTCGCAGGTGTCGGCCAGTTGGTCGGCCTCAGTGCCGTCGCGTGACACGAAGTCTACCGTGATGCGGTTGTTGCGCCACTCGGTGTAGACGCGGTTGACGGCCAACAGCGTCTTGTTGACCTCCAGGCGTGGGCGGTTCTCGAACTGCTCCCCCCACAGTCCTTCCCATTGGGCGCCGGGGATGGCGACGAAACGCCGATCGTCACGACATTGCATGCGTTCGGGCTGCAGCGCGCTGTATGTGCGGTTGTATTCCGCCAGCGCCTCGGCGTGAATCGCCGCCAGTTTTTCCGCCTTGCTGCGCGCCATTACTGCCCCGGCCTGTCTAATGTTATGTTATACCACTACACGCATTGATCGGCAGATGCAACTACCGGCGATACGCTGTCGCCACCGGCATGGGCGCAACAACGGTTGGTCGTCGCGCAGGCGCACGGCGCACGGCCTCCACGGCATAGCGCAGGGCATCGATGACGTGGTTGTCCTTGTCTTGCAGGACCGGCAGCACCTTGCCTGTCAGGTCATCGACCTTGAAGCTGTAGCTGGTCAGTTCGTCGATCGTGTGCTGGCAGCGCGGATGCACGACGATGTCGTAGCTCTTCAGCCACTCGATGCCCTCGTTGACGCTGTGCTGTCCCTTCACCGCCGGCATGATCTTGGGAAAGCCGTGCTGGCGCAGATGGCTGATGGTTTCGGGCCGGGCGCTGTCGGCCACGATCGGCCACTTCTCGGCCTCTGGGACGGTCAGGAACAGGCTGGGCGTGTCGATGATCTCGCAGCCGATCATGTAGGCTTCATGGTCAACGTAGATCGTTCGCCCGACGATATGGCAGCGCACCAGGACAGTCGGATCCACCGCGAACCCGAAATCGGCGCCGAAGCGGTGCGTTGCGTCAGCTGGGGCTTCGAAGTCCTCGACGCGCCAGTTGCGGAACACCCGCGCCTCGCTGTTGGCAACATAGCCACCCAGCCAGATGTGCGTGTACTTGTCAGGGTCGCGGCGCTGGTCGTACTCAAGCTCGGCGCGCAACACGTCTGGAAACCACGGGTTCTGCCGGTAGTTGACCTCGGACACGATCGCGTCGGGCGGCGGATACTGGCCGCGCAGCAGCACGTCGATCGGGTCGGTGGGTTCGTGCGGGTTCCATGTGAACCACAATTCGCTGGCGGGCTTGCGGATCGTTGGCCGCAGCAAGTCCAGGCTGCGCTGTGACAGGCTCTGCGCCTCTTCCACCCAAGCGCAGTCCATGCCCTCCAGCGACTTGATGCTGTCGCTGGTGTGGTTCTGCATGCCTTGGAACAAGATCAGGCCATCACCGCGACGGCTCTTGATCACGCTCTCCTGCACCTCGAAGTATGACGAGACGCCCATCGCCTCGATCTTCGTCTCCAGCAGCCGCTTGACGGATTGCGCTAGGGTCTTCTGCACCTCACGAACACACACGGTGCGCCGCTTCTGATCCATGACGTGGGCTTCGATCACCATCTCGGCAAAGGCGTGGCTTTTGCCGGATCCGCGACCACCGTAGGCGCCCTTATACCGTGATGGCCCAAGGAACGGCACCATCCAGCGCGGCGTTTCGATTCGGAGTGTCTTATTCTGCTGCATCGATCACGCGGCGCTCAATGGCCTGCACCGTCATCGCAATGGGGCTGTCAGGATCGCCGCCGACTGTCACGCGATCGCTGTATCGCTTGTCCCATTTGGCCAGCAGTTTGAGATCCGTATCGATGATCAGCTTGTCACGCTGCACGTCAGATGTGCTGTCGCCAAGGCCCCTCGCCGTCTCTCTGGCACGGCTTGCAATCACGTCGTGTCCAGCCTCACGCGCACGCGCGAAGTTGCCATCAAAGGCAGCATTTGCTCGGCGCCAATTATTGACCGCAGACATCGTCGGCATGCCTTGGTCGCGGCAGATCTGCGCCAGCGTTTCCCCTTCGGCAATGCGCTCACAGATCGCGTCCATCATCGCTGGCGTGCAAAGCGATGGCCGACCACGCGGCTGCTTGACCGCCACTGCCTTGCCCTTGGTCATGCTGGCCTCACCACGCGCACAGTTCCATCGGGATTGACGCGGCGCGGCTCATACGGGCCTTCCATGAACTGCTCACCGGCGTCGGTAAAAAACATCCGGCGTCCTGCTGCCAGCTGCTGCCGGTTGATGTTGGCATAAGCTGCAGCGCGGTCACCCATCTGCACACCACCCGGTGCGCTTCGATCGGCTGCCGTTTGGACACGCTGGCGCTCCTCCACGATCTGCGTGGCTGCCGCGATAATTTCACTGGCATACGGCAGGCCCTTTGCAGTCTGTGCCACCCGGTCACAGGCCGCGCGCAGCAGCGGAACGGCAAGGTGGGCGGTATCGCTGGCGAGGAAGTCCAAGCGCGCCTGGTATTGCCGGCTGTCAACGTCCCGCGCTGCCGGGAAGCGCAACGAAAGCTCCGCGATGCACGCCATGTGGCCCCTCGTCGGCTTCAGCGGCTCGTCCGATGTTGCGCTCAATCCAGTCGAGTGATGCACTTGGTCGGCGTTCGCCTCCGCCCTGCCCGTGATGTCGTCCCATGCTGTTGCCATTGCTGCGCTCCTTGATCTCGAAAAGTCCCTGCCAGTTGTTCAGCGTCGATTGATCCAGCACCTCCCCCGGTGGGTGGCCCGATGCTGCCAGTTCTTGCAGTTTGGTGAGCGCCAGCGCCCGCGCTCGATCGGTCATCGGCTTGCGGGCCTTGCAGCGCATTTGCTCGTAGCCAGCCCAGGCGTCGGCAGGCACCCAATCAGGCAATGCAAAACCCTTGCGCTTGCTCACCCGCGCCTTGGATGAAGCGTTAGCTTCATCCTTAATGGTGGTTACTGATGTATTGGGTGAACGTCGTTCGGGGGTTTTCGTCGTTTCGTTCGGGGGTGAACGACGTTCGGGGGTGAACGTCGTTCCGGGGTGGACGAAGTAATTGACGCCCTTTCCGGTGACTTCCTGGCGGGTCAAATGGCCATCAGCCACCATCCGCTGGATAGCCTTCTGCACTGCCCGATCTGTCAGCCCAGACTTGGCCGCCAGCTGCGCCATAGACGGCCAGCAATGCCCGTCATCGTTGGCCCAATCGGCCAACGCCAACAGCACCAGCTTTTCGGTGGCTGACACGTCGAGCGCCCATGCGGCTGTCATCAGCTTGATGCTCACGCCGCCACCTTCCGCTTGCTGATGGTGCCAAGTGCCGACAGCACCGTTGTGTGGTCACGATCGAACAGCCGGCCAATCATCACGCTGCTGTCATTGCGGAACTCAGCCGCGATGGCCTGCATGGCGGCCCGGCGTGCGTTGGAGATGCGGCGCTCAATACTGCGGCCCATCACTTCGTCCACGGTCACGTCATGCGCCAAGGCTACACGCTCGATTACGGCCATGCGAAGCTCACGCGGGGTGTTTCGGTAATAGCTGCTGCACACACGCAGCACGTCAGGACGGCGGTTCATGCTGCCCTCCCCTTCGCCTGGATGCCCACATCAGACAGCGCAACATCCACATCGGCCAGACTGCGGCAGATGCGATACACACCGCCCAACTCATGCAGCCGGTTGCCAAACGCCATCTGCTCATCGGTAGGCTTGCCGGCGCCGGCCTTCAGTTCGATCGCCAGCGTGCCGCTATCGTGAAACAGCAGATAATCGGGCCAGCCACGCTGCAACCCCATGCGCTTGAGACGTGCGCCGGTCACTGCGGTGCGGGCCTCCCCTGCTGGGAAATGCGACCACATCACCTGCGACGGCAGCACGACGCGCAGATGATCTGCCACGGCGCACGACAGGCGAAATTCGTCCTGGCGGCGCGTCATGCCATCCACCCCAACGCGCGCTGCACGTCGTTCATTGTGCGGCCTGTCCGCAATGCGATGAACGGCACGCTATGGCCCAGCCATGCAAGAATCCGCGCCTGCCAGCGCCAAGGCAGCAGCGCAATCATGCGGCGGCCCGATAGCCGCAAATCTCAATGCCAGGATGCCGATCGGCCCAATCACAATAGACCAACTCGAACTCGATGGTCGCGGCGCGGTGTGCATCTTCAACCGCGCGGACGCGCTGCATCGTCAATCCCTGCGTCGCGCTTTTGCGCACGCCATGCCCGCGCAGTGGCAAACCTAGCGCACGCGCCTGCTTGCGAACCGAATACTCAGACACAGACAGTCGGACGGCTATGTCGCTGGTGGACGTGCCATCGGCCCAGGCGGCGCGGATGATGTCATCCGTTCGCTTTGACCATGCGATGCCACCGGTTCGGCTATTGCTACGCATCAGCGCACACCCGCCATGCGCCGCAGCCCATCCAGCACCGCCTGCGCGTTCTCAATTTCCGGCTGCATGTCTTTCAGTTCGGCAGGTGAAAGTTCTGCATTCTCAAGCGCGGCGATCAGCTTATGCAAAAGCGCAGATAGTGGCAGCGCACCTACCTTGCCTACGCCGATAGGCACCGCGCGCAGCCCATGCAATGCAAGCACCGGCGCGAAAAAACCTGGCCCAGCGCCTTGCATTGCGTCTGAAACAATCTTGATGCTGGCAGTGTTGTGGCGGTTCCGCACGTTGCGTACCGTGCCAATCGACCAGCCCAATTGATCCGCAGTGTCTTGATCCGTTTTACTGCCCTGCACGTATGAAAGACCTTCGGCCAACGCATCACGCAAAGCGTTTTCTGTTGGCCGACGATTTGGTATCAAGACATTGCTTTCAAGTTTGTACATAGCTTCACTCATGAAAATTACCGTTTCATTCGAGAATGGCGGTCAGGCGGGTTGCCGCTGCCGACCGGGCGAGGTCAGCAGCGGCATAATCGGTAACGGGCCGGGAGCTGGGGGTCGCTCGACCGGCCCGACCTGCGCGCAAGGGAGGAGGCGCGCGGGTTCAAGATCATGCGGCAGACAGCAGCGCAACGCCGCGTTCGACTGCTTCAATTTCAGCATCCGACATGCCCGCAATCGGGCCGGTGGCATGACCCGTGGCGCGATAAATTCGGCAAGCCAACGCCGCAGATGGACGGCGTTTCCCGCTCAAAATTTCGCTGGCGTAAGACTTGCTGATGCCGGCTTTGTCGCGCAGTGCGCTTATGGTCAGGCCATTGTTCATGCGCCTTGGTTCGCACATTACGAACCTTGGCGCAAGTCACTTTGTTCGCACATACCGCCCCGACAGATAACTTGTCGTGGGCTATAATCAGCCATGGCTAGACGCGGCGTCCCACCAACTGATTCTAATTGGTATCTGCGCGAGTGGATGGACGAGCTGGGCAAAACGCAGGCCGACATGATGCGTCTGATTGGCTGGTCGAAAGCCACCGCCAGCCAGCTTTACACTGGGAAACAGGACTACAGCCCCAAGGTGATGAACCAAGCCGCCGAGGCGTTGCACTGCAAGCCCTGGGAACTGCTAATGCATTATGAAGACGCCATGGCGATCCGGCGGATGCGGACGGCTGCGTTGCAGATCGTCAAAGACAGCACGCCCGCCGATGCAGCAGCCCCCCCTGTCAAAGCGGTTTCTTAAAGTTAATCTGAAGTAAGTTTTGTGCGAGTTCGCACATTGCGAAATAGTGCTTGACCTAAAGGTTCGTGATGTGCGAACACATCTCCACACCGCGTGAGTCCGAGGGGCTGCGGTGAGGGAGACGACGATGCAACACCTTACAACCCGCAACGGCTGCACCGATTGGGTCAGCGATGGCGAAGCGTCCGACCAGGCCATTGACGCCGCGCTGTTGAGCGAACTGGCCCGCCGCATCGGCATGGATTGGCACGAAGCCGACGCCGAGCTTCAGAACCACGCACCCGACGACGACGAGGCGCAGGCCGCCACCGAGCAGGCGCTGTCCTTCACCGACAACGATCTTGTCCGCGAACTGCTGCGCATGATGGCCGCGCGCCGCGCTGAGATGGTGCGGCTTCAGACTGCACGGCTCATGCAGATGACCGCGCGCGATCTGATGGAGTCGGCCAAGTGAGCGCGCCCCAGATTCACGATTTCGACGAAGCTGCTTGCGACCGCTGGCATGACGGTTGGTTCTTGGGCTTTCGCGGCAGCGCCTGCCCGGTCGATCCAGACGCGGCTGAAGGCTGGCGCGATGGCGTCGAGGCGCGGAAGGTGCGCCCCGTCCTGATGGAGCGCCCAGAGGGGTATTACCACGGCCCGATTGAAACGGAGGGTCGGCCATGAGCGGCACCCGCGCACGCTCGTGGCTGCCAGCCATCAACCAGCACGAACGCGACAGCCGCGCCCGGCTGATCGACCGCCGCCCCGAACCGGGGTTCTGGCTCACGTTGGCCGCCTTCATTCGCACGCACCCGCGCACCTGGCGCGTGTCCGTCGCCGTTACTGCCGGCATTGTGCTGGCACAGATTGGGAGCATGATCTGATGACTGAGCATAAGAACATCTACGCCGCGCTATGCGCTGCACAGTCCGAGTTTGGCACCGTCACCAAGGGGGCCAACAACCCGGCTTTTAAGACTAAGTACGCCAACCTGTCAGACGTGGCCGGCGTGGTCATTCCTGTCCTCAACCGCCACGGCGTTGCGGTTACGTCCAGCATGGTCTGCGCCGACGGTGAGCGCGCCATGCGGACTGAGTTTGTCCACGCCAACACCGAAACCCGCGTGTCGTGCGACGTGCCGCTCATCGTCAACAAGAACGATATGCAGGGCATGAAGTCCGCCACCACCTACGCCAAGCGTATTGGGCTGGAAAGCCTGTCAGGCATTGCGCCAGAGGATGACGACGGCAACGCTGCTGCCAAGGCCCGCCCACAGGCCGCCAATGCGCCGCCCACGGCCCCGATTGAAACTGTCAGCCCCGCGCAGGTGAAGGCGTTGCAGGCCGCGCTTGGCAACGCTGGCGACGATGCCGTGCCGAAGTTCTGCGAAGTGATGCAGATCTACGCCCTGCCCGATCTGCCTGCCAGCGAATATCGCGGCGCCATGGAACGCATCGCCGCCCGCGTGGCCAAGATGCAACAGAAGGCCGCGTGATGGATCAGCGCAGCGACGATTGGTTTGCCGCCCGGCTTGGCCACGTTACCGCCTCTCGCGTTGCCGACGTGCTGGCCAAGACCAAGACCGGCCCCAGCGCAAGCCGGGCCAACTATTGCGCACAGCTTGTCTGTGAGCGCCTCACAGGCACCGCAGAGGCAGGCTTTACCAGCGCCGCGATGCAGCACGGCATCGACAACGAAGCCGCTGCACGCAACCTCTATGCGTTTGATGTTGGCCAGGATGTGATGGAAACCGGCTTTGTGCTGCACCCGCGCATCCAGTGGGCCGGCGCATCACCGGATGGGCTGGTGGCCGATGACGGGCTTGTGGAGATTAAATGCCCCAACACCGCCACCCACATTGAAACGCTGCTCACCGAAGCGGTGCCGGCCAAATACCTGCACCAGATGCACTGGCAGATGGCCTGCACCGGGCGGGCGTGGTGCGACTTTGTTTCGTATGACCCGCGCCTGCCCGCCGAACTGCGGCTGTTCACGCGCCGCATCGACCGGGACGACGCGCTGATTGCCGACATGGAACGCGAAATTGAGGCGTTCCTGGCCGAGGTCGATGCGACCGTAGTCAAGCTGCAAGCCAAGATCACGCCACCAGAGCCGGTTGGCCTGACCATCCTCCACGCCATTTGAAAGGACATAACATGGCAAACCGTATGGACATTGTAAGCCCGCGCGCTGGCAGCGACGGCAAGACCTACTTCACCAAGATCGGCGTGGCGTTCGAGACGCAGAAGGGCGGATGGTCGCTCTCGTTTGAGGCGTTGCCGCTGCCCAGCCTGAACGACAAAGGCCAGCTTGAGTGCCGCGCACTGATGATGGTGCCGCGTGAACGTGACGGAGCAGCACCGGCTGCGCGCCTGGCACCGCCGCAGCGCAACCGCGACGATCTTGATGACGACGTGCCGTTCTGAGGGCCGCTGACATATGGCCCGTCCCGGCTTGTTGATCCGACTGACACCGGCAGAGTTGTCGCGCTGCAAACAGGCAGCAGCACTCCGCTGGCAACTCGCCCGTGCGTCGGGCGTGGCGGATCAGCGCCGGGACAGTAGCCGCCAGTTGAACGATCTCGACCTGTTAGGCGTCAAAGCGGAGCTAGCCGTGGCGAAGGCGCTAAACCTTGAATACACGCCCAGCGCGTTGGGCATTGATGACGGTGCCGATTTGTATGCCGGCGACGTGAGCATCGACGTGAAGGCCACGTTTTACCCAGAAGGGAAGCTGCTGCTTCGCGGCGAGGCACAAGCCAAGGCAGACGTTTTTGTGCTGGTGGCAGCCGTCAAGGATGATGAGGCCGTGCTGCGCTTGTGCGGGTGGATTAGTCGCAAGGGGTTTCTCGCGCAGTGCAAGACCATCGACCTTGGCCACGGGCCAGGGTTGGCGATGGAGCAGGCCGACTTGCGACACCTGACCGACCTGTGGGGGCTGCTGGTGACACGCCGGCACGGCCCGAACCCGGCTTTTGCGGCATGAACCTAGCACGTCGCCACAAAAACAGCGGGCTGCCCGTGAAGCTGGATATATCGTTGAGGAAGCAGAGGCATGAGCGAGATTATTGAACGCCGGCTAGATCAGATCGAACGCCTGCTTGAAAACGCCGCCGACGCACGGGCAGAAGCAGAGGCCGCCGAAGCCCGC
>Ga0209356_1000069_pt1 | contig 35428 bp, 30 predicted proteins | sample LauGreFaBDMM15SN_2_FD_188213 | JGI IMG/M metagenome (GOLD analysis project Ga0209356, IMG submission 188213) | Freshwater lake microbial communities from Lake Michigan, USA - Fa13.BD.MM15.SN (SPAdes) (version 2) | ecosystem: Environmental > Aquatic > Freshwater > Lake | place: Lake Michigan, USA...
CCCGCCACAGTGCTTCAAGCCAATGGCTTGGCCTGCGATTTGATGTATGGCCCAGCAGCGCAAGGCTTTCTTGAATGGGCCCGTGCGCACGGCACTGAAGCGCGCGATGGTCTTGGTATGCTGGTCGAACAAGCAGCGGCTTCATTCCATTTGTGGCGCGGCGTTCAACCACCGACCCAACAAGTGCTGGCTGAATTAAGGGCCTTGGTCTCTCCTTCTCAGTGACATGTTGACTTCCATTCTGAATGCTTTGAAACAATGGCTCTGGCTGGTCTTAGCAGGCTTTGTCGTTTTGCAATTGTTCTTTGTTGGACGTGTTGCATTCATGGCTGTGGTCGACCCTTCGTCCACGGCTTTTGAAAGATCGCAAGCTTGGCAAATCGTCAGCACCCAAGGTCGAATCAATTGGCGGCAGCAATGGCAATCTGACGATCAAATTGCAAAGACACTTAAACGGGCGGTTTTGGCATCGGAAGACAGCGCCTTCACAACGCACAAGGGTATCTGGTGGGATGCGATTGAAAAAGCATGGCAAAAAAATGCCAAAACCCAAGCCAAATTAGAGGCGCAAGCCGCTAAGAAAAATGGCGCCAAAACAGCAGCACCCAAAATTGTGGGTGGCTCTACCATTACCCAGCAATTGGCCAAAAATTTACTCTTAAGTGGTGAGCGTACGCTGCTGCGAAAGGGCCAAGAGTGGGTCATCACCATGGCCTTAGAAACTTTCCTTAGTAAAAAGAAAATTCTCACGCTCTACCTTAACCATGTGGAGTGGGGTCAAGGTATTTTTGGTGCAGAAGCTGCCGCACAGCATTACTTTCAAAAGCCAGCGGCCAAGCTCAGTGCTTGGGAGGCTGCACGCTTGGCTGTCATGCTGCCGCGGCCTCGTTATTTTGAAAAATTGCCGCAGTCGGTTTATTTAAGCGATCGCGCAGAAACCATCATGGCGCGCATGAACGATGTTGCCCTGCCCTGATCATTGCTTCACAATCGCCCTATGAGAATTCTTGGCATTGACCCCGGCCTCCAAACCACTGGCTTTGGCGTCATTGATGTGAGCGGCTCTCAGCTTACTTATGTGGCCAGCGGTGTCATTCGCACCGACAAGGTGAACCAAGGCAATTTGCCCAATCGCTTGCGCGTGATTTACGATGGCATTTTAGAAATCAACCAGCGCTATCAACCTGAATCGGCTTCGGTCGAAATTGTGTTTGTTAACGTGAACCCTCAAGCCACTTTGCTTTTAGGTCAAGCGCGCGGTTGTTGCGTGACGGCCTTGGTGTCTTGCAATTTGGATGTGGCTGAATACACTGCGCTGCAAATGAAAAAAGCCATTACGGGCCAAGGTCGTGCAGCAAAGTCTCAAGTTCAGGAAATGGTCAAACGAATGTTGAAGCTGCCCTCAGTTCCAGGGCCCGACGCAGCCGATGCATTGGGATTGGCCATCACTCATGCACATGCAAGCCCCTCAATGAACAAATTGGCAGCTTTAGATATGCTCAATCGCAAGACCCATGGCATGTACCGGGGTGGCCGAAGTCATTAGCTTGGACAGCGATTTGAAGCGCGCAGAGATACCCTCTACCAAGCACGCACTGGCAAAGCAAATCCTTTGGGGGCTTTGTGAATATCGTCAAAGCTCACCATTTCATAAGCATCAGGTTGGTCAAGCAAGGCTCTGAGCAGCTGATTGTTCATGGCATGGCCAGATCGGAAGGCGGTGTAACTGGCAATCAGGGGTTTGCCCACCAAATACAGATCGCCCATGGCATCGAGAATTTTGTGTTTTACAAATTCATCGTCGTAGCGCAGGCCATCGCTGTTCAACACCTTGTAGTCGTCCATCACGATGGCATTGTCAAGCCCACCACCCAGTGCCAAGCCGTTGGAGCGAAGCATCTCAACGTCTTTTGTAAAGCCAAAAGTACGTGCACGAGCAATGTCGCGTGCATACAAATCTCTACCCATGTCAAACACCACTTGCTGACCTGTTGAATCAACTGCTGGGTGATGGAAATCAATTTCGAAACTCAGGCGATAGCCCTCGTAGGGCTCGAGCTTGGCCCACTTGACGTTTTCGCCCTGCCCGTCTTTCACTTCCACCGTTTTGAGAACACGGATGAATTGCTTGGGCACTTTTTGCAATTCAATGCCGGCACTTTGCAGCAGGAATACAAACGACGATGCAGAGCCATCCAAGATCGGCACTTCTTCGGCAGTGATGTCGATGACCAAATTGTCGATGCCCAATCCGGCACAAGCCGACATGAGGTGTTCGACGGTATGTACTTTGGCTTGGCCACTGGAAATGGTAGATGCCAGACGTGTGTCGGTGACGCTTTGCGCAGAGACATGGATGTCGACAGGCTCTGCCAAATCAATTCGTCTAAAGACAATGCCCGTACCTGGCGGTGCAGGCCTGAGCGTCAGTTCAACACGCTGGCCGCTGTGCAAACCCACACCCACGGCCTGGGTGAGGGTTTTGATGGTTCTTTGAGCAAGCATGGTCAAATTTTAAATTCTGAGACCGAAGCTTGCTTGAAGAGGGTTTTGAGACCCACTGTTTGAAAAAAATCAGTCAGCTTGCTTGCGCAAGAAAGCTGGAATTTCAATGTCGTCCATGCCAGCAGACGCCATGCCATCTACCTTGGCAGCCGCTTGTGTGCGGTTGGTACGCCACACGCTAGGCGTGTTCAGACGGCCGTAGTCGCCACCTAAGGCAGGGCTTTGAGCACCCAATGAGGGTGATACAGCATCGTGTGTGTCAACAGTAAACGGTGCATCGTATGTACCGGTGCGCAGCACTTGCAAAGGAGGCGCTGTTCGGCGAGTAACTTGGCTTGACAAGCCAGTGGCAACCACGGTGACGCGAATTTCGTCGCCCAAACTTTCGTCGTAAGCAGTCCCGTAAATCACGTGTGCACTTTCTGAAGCATAAGCACGGATGGTGTTCATGGCTTGCTTAGATTCGCTCAATTTGAGTGAACCCTTGGCAGCGCTGATCAAAACCAACACGCCCTTAGCGCCTGACAGATCAATGCCTTCTAACAGCGGGCAAGCCACAGCTTGCTCAGAAGCAATGCGAGCACGGTCAGGACCACTGGCTGAAGCAGTACCCATCATGGCTTTGCCGGGTTCACCCATCACGGTGCGCACGTCTTCAAAGTCGACGTTCACATGGCCAGGCACATTGATGATTTCTGCAATACCGCCGACAGCGTTTTTGAGCACGTCATTGGCGTGCGCAAAGGCTTCATCTTGGGTCATGTCTTCACCACCTGGCAATTCCATGAGCTTCTCATTCAGCACCACGATAAGTGAATCCACGTTGGCTTCCAATTCTGCCAAACCAGATTCAGCACTTTGCATGCGTCGACCGCCTTCAAACTCGAATGGCTTGGTCACCACGCCCACTGTGAGGATGCCCATTTCTTTGGCTACGCGAGCAATCACGGGCGCTGCGCCGGTGCCAGTGCCGCCACCCATACCTGCGGTGATGAACAACATGTGTGCACCTTCAATGGCCGCGCGAATGCCTTCAATGGCTTGCTCGGCCGCATCGCGACCTTTTTCCGGTTTGCTGCCTGCACCCAAACCGGTCTGACCCAATTGAATAAAGCGATGCGCTGCGCTGCGCGCCAATGCTTGCGCATCGGTGTTGGCGCAAATAAATTCAACGCCCTGTACATTGCGCTCGATCATGTGCTCAACGGCGTTACCGCCGCCACCGCCCACGCCGATCACTTTGATTTGCGTTCCTTGATTGAACTCTTCGACTTGGATCATTTCAATGCTCATGGTGCTCTCCTAAAACTGTTGCAGTTGCTTAAAAATTGATTTTTGAAAATTTTATTTTTTTGGATTAATTGGGTTTCAACATCACCGATGCGGACTCCCCCTTGCCAAGTAAAGTTTGCGCCAATCCATCAGAAGTTACCCACGATGAAATCTTTGAAGCGTGTGAAGGCGTTGTTCATTGAACCCTTCTTCTGCGAAACTTTGAAACCTCTTAGGCGCGCCAAACGGGCCTCTTCCATCAAACCCATGACGGTAGCCACGCGGGGTTGGCTGACCATGTCAGACAAAGCGCCGTTGTATTTGGGAACGCCGCGGCGCACGGGCTTCAAGAAGATGTCTTCTCCCAACTCCACCATGCCAGGCATGACGGCACTACCCCCCGTGAGCACAATGCCAGAGGACAAAACTTCTTCGCAACCAGACTCGCGAATGACTTGTTGAACCAGCGAGAAAATTTCTTCGACGCGCGGCTCAATCACACCGGCCAGAGCTTGCTTGGACAACATGCGGGGTGCACGGTCACCTAAACCTGGCACTTCGACTTGTGCCTCAGGATCGGCCAACAACTGTTTGGCGCAACCACTTTCGACCTTGATGTCTTCGGCATCTTTGGTGGGCGTGCGCAGCGCCATGGCAATGTCGCTGGTGATCAAATCGCCCGCAATGGGAATGACTGCGGTGTGGCGAATAGCGCCATTGGTAAAGATAGCAACGTCGGTGGTGCCTGCGCCAATGTCTACGCAGGCTACACCCAACTCGCGTTCGTCTTCGGTTAACACAGCCAAACTAGAAGACAAGGGATTGAGCAAGAGTTGGTCTACTTCTAAACCGCAACGGCGCACACACTTGATGATGTTCTCGGCTGCGCTTTGCGCACCTGTCACGATGTGCACCTTAGCTTCAAGGCGCATACCGCTCATGCCAATGGGCTCTTTGACATCTTGGCCATCGATCACAAACTCTTGGGGCGCGACCAACAACAAGCGCTGGTCTGATGAAATGTTGATCGCACGGGCTGTTTCAACCACACGAGCAACATCGGCTGGCGTCACTTCTTTGTCTTTCACCGCCACCATGCCACTTGAGTTCAAGCCTCGAATGTGACTGCCTGTAATGCCAGTATTCACACGCGTGATTTTGCAATCTGCCATCAATTCGGCTTCTTTCAAAGCTTGCTGGATACTTTGAACAGTGGCGTCTATGTTAACCACCACACCTCGCTTCAAGCCATTGCCAGGGGCAACGCCCATGCCGGCCAGCTTCAATTCGCCACCTGGCATGACCTCGGCAACGACGACCATGACCTTGGAAGTTCCAATGTCCAAACCGACCACCAAATCTTTGTATTCTTTTGCCATATGTCCAACCGTTCTGATCTAAATCTTCAATTTGCCAATTAAGGTTTGTTTACGCTGTCTGCCACCAAAGTGGTTACACCCTTCAACCTCAGGGCATACGCACTTTCGTATCTCAAGTCCGCTGACAACAAGGAACTTGAAGTGCGCCCATATCGAGAAGTCACTTGCGTCAATGTTTTGAAAAACAATTGAAGCCTGTCGCCAATTTCCTGCTGCGTACCATGACCCAACTCCAAAGTTGCACCTGATTCCAACTGTGCAAACCAACTGCCTCGCTGACTCAGCTCTAACTTATCCAAGCTCATATCCATCTTTTCCATCCGTGGCTTAAGAAATTTGAACATCTCTAAAACAATTTTGGCCTGTGACTCTGGCCCCTTCAATGTGGGCAATGTATCGCTGTCCACTTCATCTGCGTTCACTTCAAAAATGTCACCTTCTAGGCTCAAAAATTTACCATCGCCTTCGCCGCCCCATTGCGCCACTGGCTGAAACTCATTCAAGGTCACGGACAAACGATTTGGAAATTCTCGCCGCACGAGCGCGGATCGAATCCAAGGAACTTGCTCGAAAGCATGTCGGGCTTGAATCAAGTTCAAAGTAAAGAAATTGCCCGTGAGTTGCGGCACCACATTGGCCCGCAACATGACAGGGTTGCTGTGCGTCACATTACCGCGCACCGTGATGCTTTGAATGGAAAAGACAGGATGCCGCAGCAGCCAACTGATGCTACTGGCAACACACAAAACCAAGGCCAGAACAAATAGGCCGATGGCGGTCCATTGCATGAGCCGCACATCCATGGGCAAGACGATTGGTTTTTTCATGCGTCACCTTTCGAGGCGCTTGAATGCTCCAAGCTGGCAGAAGCCAAAAGGTGAATGCACAAGGCCTCATAACTCATACCTGCCGCCATGGCCGACATAGGCACCAAGGAGTGGCTGGTCATGCCAGGCGAAGTGTTGATTTCCAAAAGATAGGGCTGACGCGTTTGTTCATCGATCATGACGTCAATACGCCCCCAGCCTTTGCACGCCAAGACTTGATAAGCTTTGACGGCATGAGCTTGAATGGCTTTTTCTTCAGCTTCTGGCAGGCCCGAGGGTATCAAGTACTGGGTGTCATCTGTGAAGTATTTATTTTGATAGTCATAGTTGCCAGAGGGTGCAACGATGCGAATGACTGGCAGAGCAAAGGCCGAATCACCTTCACCCAAAATAGGACAGGTGACTTCATCGCCTGAAATGAACTGTTCGCACAAAATATCAGCATCGCATTGGGCTGCATCTTCAAGCGCTTTGGGCAGTTCGCTGTCCTGCGTCACTTTGGTCACACCAATGGAAGACCCCTCTCGGGCGGGCTTCACAATGAGCGGTAGACCCAAGCTTTGAAGCACACGAGCTTGGGCTTTGGGTCCCATGTCATTTTGCTGAAGCAGCACATAGTGCGGTGTGGGTATATTTTCTGACAGCCAAATCCGCTTGGTCATGGTTTTATCGATGGCAATACTAGAAGCCATCACACCAGACCCTGTGTAGGGAATGCCCAACAATTCAAGCGCGCCTTGCACAGTGCCATCTTCGCCAAATCGGCCATGGAGTGCTATGAAGCAGCGTTGAAAACCTTCTTTTTGAAGCTCGAACAAATTGCGTTCTGCAGGATCGAAAGCGTGTGCATCAATACCTTGCGCCTTCAAGGCAGTCAGAACCCCTTGGCCTGACATGAAAGAAATTTCGCGCTCGGCCGATTGACCGCCCATGAGCACAGCCACTTTGCCAAAATTCTGAGAAGCTGCGCTCATGCAGAACCTCCCATTTTTTGAACTTGAGCAGGCACTGCGCCAATCGTGCCGGCACCCATGCAAATGACAATGTCACCGTCTTTTGCATTGTCAAAAATAGCCTGCGCCATGGCCTCAATTTTATCAATGAATACAGGCTCAATTTTACCGGCCACACGAAGTGCACGAGATAAAGATCGACCATCTGCCGCCACGATCGGCGCCTCTCCTGCCGCATAAACTTCTGACAACAAAACCGTGTCTGCACCTTGGCTGATGACGCTCACAAAATCTTCAAAACAATCGCGTGTTCGGCTGTAACGATGGGGCTGAAATGCCAATACCAAACGGCGGCCAGGAAATGCGCCGCGGGCCGCAGCCAGAGTGGCTGCCATTTCAACAGGGTGGTGGCCGTAGTCGTCAATCAAAGTAAAGCTGCCCGCTTGCTTCAAGAGCTTCACTTCACCATAACGCTGGAAGCGTCGGCCAACGCCTTTAAAGTGGGCCAAGGCGCGCAGTACTGCTGCATCATCAACACCCAACTCCACCGCCACAGAAACCGCGGCCAATGCATTCAAGACATTGTGCAAGCCAGGTAAGTTCAGAACTATGGGCAGATCCGGTAAGACCACGCCGTTGCGACGCTGTACCGTGAAATGCATTTTTCCATTGTCTGCCCTCACTTCAATCGCTCTAATTTGTGCGCCTTCTTCAAGCCCGTAGGTGGTCACGGGGCGAGCCAACTGATCAACAATGCTTTGCACACCCGGGTCGTCTGAACACACAATGGCCGTGCCATAAAACGGCATGCGGTGTAGAAATTCAACAAAGGCCGACTTCAACTTTTCAATGTCATGACCATAGGTTTCCATGTGGTCAGCATCAATGTTGGTCACCACCGACATCACAGGCAACAAATTCAAGAAAGAGGCATCTGATTCATCGGCTTCCACCACGATGTAGTCACCCGTTCCCAACTTGGCATTGGTGCCTGCACTGTTCAATCGACCACCAATGACAAAGGTCGGATCCAGGCCCGCTTCAGCCAACACACTGGCCACCAAACTGGTGGTGGTGGTTTTCCCGTGGGTACCCGCAATCGCAATGCCCTGCTTCATGCGCATCAACTCCGCCAGCATGACTGCGCGTGGCACCACCGGAATATGGCGCGACCTAGCGACCAACACTTCGGGGTTGTCGGCTTTCACGGCAGTTGATGTGACAACCGCGTCGGCACTCTTGACGTTTTCGGCACTGTGCCCCACATGCGTTTGTATGCCCAATGCTGCCAAGCGCCTGAGGGTGCTGCTGTCAGACAAGTCGGAGCCTGAAATGGTGTAACCCAAATTGAACAAGACTTCGGCAATGCCGCTCATACCGGCACCGCCAACGCCAATGAAGTGAATGTGACGAATGGCGTGTTTCATGCGGCCAATACCTCGCAGGCAGCCACCACTTCGCGGGTTGCTTCGGTCTTTTTGAGGGCCCATGCTTTTTCTGCACAGGCTAGCAATTCTTCACGTGTGATGCTGCCAATGCGCTCTGCCAACGCCTCTGCTGTGAGTTGCGCTTGAGGCATGAGCCAGCCACCACCTTGAGCCACCAAAAAATTCGCATTGGTGGTTTGATGATCGTCCACAGCGAAGGGGAATGGCACATAAATGGCAGCTGCGCCAATGGCCGCAATTTCGGTCACGGTGCTGGCACCTGATCGGCAGATAATCAGATCGGCCTCGGCAAAAGCTTGTGCGGTGTCTTCAATGAAGGGCGTTAGTTCGGCCCGCACGCCTGCTTTGGCGTAGTTGGATTTGAGCGCATCAATTTGTTTGGCACCACTTTGATGAACCACAACGGGACGCTTGTGCTCTGGCAACAAAGCCAATGCTTTGGGTACCAAGTCATTCAAAGCTTGCGCACCCAAACTGCCGCCTACCACCCACAATTTCAGGGGCCCCGTGCGGCCAGCAAAACGCTGTGCAGGCGCAGGCTTGTTTAAAAAATCTTGGCGCAAAGGATTGCCCACCCAAATGGCATTTTTCAAGACATTCGGAAATGCGCTGTAAATGCGGTCTGCCACGCCTGCTAAAACTTTATTGGCCATACCAGCCACTGAGTTTTGTTCGTGCAGCACCAATGGCTTGCCCAAAAGAACAGCCATCATGCCGCCCGGAAATGTGATGTAGCCACCCAAGCCCACCACGACATCAGGCTTGACGCGTCGAACCACTTGGATGCTTTGCCAAAATGCTTTGAGCAAGCGCAGAGGCAAGAAGATCAAACTGGTCAAGCCCTTGCCGCGGACACCCCCAAACGCCACAGGCTCAAAGGGGAAGCCACGCGCTGGCACCCATTGACTTTCCATGTTGCCTGGCACACCTAGCCAATGAACACGCCATCCTGCATCTCGCAAAGATTCAGCCACGGCCAAACCTGGGAAGATGTGCCCCCCTGTACCGCCCGCCATGATCAATGCGCAGTGACTCATGTTCGTCCCCCTCGCATCATTTGTTTGTTCTCGGCATCAATTCGAAGCACGATGGCCATGGCAATCAGGTTCATCAAAATGGCAGATCCGCCATAACTCATGAGCGGCAAGGTCAATCCTTTGGTAGGCAATGCGCCCAAGTTAACGCCCATGTTGATGAAGGACTGGAACCCAATCCAAATGCCAACACCCTGTGCCACCAAACCTGCAAAGGTTCTGTCCAGAGCCAAGGCTTGACGGCCTATAACCATGATGCGGCGGCTGAGCCACAAGAACAAGCCAATCACGGCAACCACGCCCACCAGACCAAACTCCTCACCGATCACAGCCAACAAGAAGTCGGTATGAGCTTCAGGTAGCCAATGCAGTTTCTCAACACTGCCGCCTAAACCTACGCCAAAAATCTCGCCACGGCCGATGGCAATCAAAGAGTGCGACAACTGGTAGCCTTTGCCCAAGGTGTGCGTGGGATCCCAAGGATCGAGGTACGCAAAAATTCGCTCACGGCGCCACGGTGATGCGGCAATCATCATGGAAAAGGCAAATACCAAGATGGCGAAAATCAAGAAGAACATGCGGGCATTGACGCCCCCTAAAAACAAGATCCCCATGGCAATGATGGCAATCACCAAGAAGGCACCCATGTCAGGTTCAGCCAACAAAAAGATACCGGCCAGGGCTACTGCTGCGCCCATCGGCAGTACAGCGCGGAAGAAGCGTTCTTTCACTTCCATCTTGCGCACCATGTAATCGGACGCGTAAATAATGACGGCCAACTTGGCGAACTCTGAAGGTTGAAAGTTCATCACTCCCAGAGAAATCCATCGGCGTGCACCGTTCACATCTTTGCCAATGAAAGGAATGAGAACTGCGGCCAAAAGAACCAAAGAAAATATGAACAAAGGCCTTGCATTTTTCTCCCAAATTTCCAAAGGCACCTGAAAGGCCAAAAGTGCAACACCAAATCCAATTGAAATGGAAATGATGTGCCGCATCAAGAAATGTGTTTGCGAATATTTTGCAAATTTAGGGTTGTCAGGCATGGCAATGCTGGCCGAATACACCATGACCATGCCCCACATCAACAGCGCCACCACCACCCACACCAGGGTCTGATCGATGTTTTGAATCTTGCCTTGGGCTGAACCGCTTCTGGCATAGTCGTAGCTGCCTAAGTTCACAGGCAGAACACCTTCTGCTGCACCTTGAAGACGGCCAGCACCACCCGAGCGACTGAACACCCCACTGCCCCAAGCCAACATGCGAGACCACATCTCGGTCATAGCGAAGCCTCCATGACTTGGCCAGCTGCTTCGGCAATTTCAGCCACTGCTTGGCAGAAAACTTGCGCCCGATGCGGGTAGTCTCGGAACATGTCAAAGCTGGCACATGCTGGCGACAACAAAACAGCATCGCCCGCTTGTGCAATGTTCTTGGCGGCATTCACTGCTTCAGGCAGGGTGCTGGCATCGATCAAGGGCACGCCACACGCTTTAATTTCTTCGCGAATCAGCGGTGCATCACGTCCAATCAAGACAACAGCACGCGCATACCTGGCCACCGGTTCAGCCAAAGGCGAAAAGTCTTGACCTTTTCCTTCGCCACCCAAAATGACCACCACACGTCGCTCGGCGCCTAAGCCCAGCAAGGCAGCCACTGTTGCGCCTACGTTGGTGCCCTTGCTGTCATCAAAGTATTCAACTTCATTCACGATGGCCACAGGCTCCACCCGATGTGGTTCGCCTTTGTATTCACGCAAACCAAACAACATCGATGCCAAGCTGGCACCAGTGCTGGTGGCCAAGGCCAAAGCAGCCAGGGCATTGACAGCATTGTGGCGACCCCGAATGCGCAGCGCATCGGCTGGCATCAAACGTTGAATGTGAATTTCCTCAACTTCGCCTTTGCGCAAGCGACGCGTCTCATCGGCTTCAAGGGCACGCACCAACCAAGTCATGCCATTGACAGTTTCCAAACCAAAGTCACCGGGGCGTTGAGGCATTTCAGCACCATAGGTGACATGTGCTCGAACTACAGGCTTTTGCAATTTGGCGCGAACAGGTTCAGGCAACATGGCGATCACACGTGCGTCATCGCGGTTCAAAACCATGAGGCTGCTGGCACCGAATATTTTTTCTTTAGCGGCGGCGTAAGCGGCCATGTTGCCGTGCCAATCCAAATGGTCTTGAGTGATGTTCAAAACTGTGGCGGCACTGGGCTCAAAAGGGCCTGCGTTGTCAAGTTGAAAACTGGACAACTCCAACACCCAAACTTCTGGCAACGCTGTGGCCATCGACAAGCGCAAGCTGTCTAGCAAAGTCGGGCCAATGTTGCCTGCCACCTTCACAGTTTTGCCAGCCCGTTCAATCAGCTGACCTGTCAGAGCCGTGACCGTTGTTTTACCGTTGGTGCCCGTAATGGCCAAAACTTGCGGTGTATAGTCTCTTGTTGCCTTTAAATTTTCCAAGGCTTGTACAAACAAACTCAACTCGCCGCCTACCCACAGGCCCATGGCTTGAGCCGCTTCTATCACGGGCAATGTTTCGATGGGCGCAAGTCCTGGGCTGGCGAAGACAGCGCGCACGGAAGTGCCTTGAATCAAATTAGCCGAAAAGGGACCCGATTTGAATTGAACTTCGGGCAATTCACTTTTTAGAACCTGCAAATTGGCGGGAGATTCGCGCGTATCCGCTACAGTAACGTCAGCACCCATCTGCGCGCACCAGCGTGTCATGGCCAACCCAGAGCTTCCGAGTCCTAGGATCAAAATGTGTTGGCCTTGAAGGTATTTCATCTTTATCTCAGCTTCAACGTCGACAGGCCCACCAAGCACAAGAGCATGGTGATGATCCAAAAACGCACAACCACTTGGGTTTCTGTCCAGCCACTCTTTTCAAAATGATGGTGCAAAGGGGCCATCTTTAAAATTCGACGACCTTCGCCATATTTCTTCTTGGTGTATTTGAAATAGGAAACTTGCGCCATCACTGACAAGGCTTCCACCACAAAAATACCGCCCATGATGGCCAGCACAATTTCTTGCCGAACAATGACGGCAATGGTTCCCAGTGCACCGCCCAAAGCCAGCGCGCCTACATCGCCCATGAACACTTGGGCAGGGTGTGTGTTGAACCACAAGAAAGCCAAACCCGCACCGGCCATGGCAGCGCAGAAGATCAACAATTCACCTGTACCTGGTATGTAGGGCAGGAACAAATATTTGGCGTACACCGAACTGCCAGTCACATAGGCAAACACGCCCAACGCAGAGCCCACCATGACCACCGGCATGATGGCCAAACCATCAAGCCCATCGGTCAAGTTCACCGCGTTGCTAGATCCCACAATGACCAAGTAAGTGAGGACCACGAAACCAAACACACCCAAGGGGTAACTCACTTCTTTAAAGAACGGCACCATCAAGCCTGCTTTGGGCGGTAAATTCACATCAAATCCTGAAACGGCCCAATTCATGAATAAGTCGAGCACACGCAGGTTGGAGCTTTCAGAAATACTGAAAACCAAATAGAAGGCTGCCAACAAACCAATCACGGATTGCCAAAAATACTTTTCACGAGAACGCATGCCTTCAGGATCTTTGTTCACCACCTTGCGCCAGTCGTCCACCCAACCAATGGCGCCAAAGCCCAAGGTCACAATGAGCACAATCCAGACAAAGCGATTGGACAAGTCAAACCACAACAAGGTGCTGATGGCAATCGACAACAAGATCAACACACCGCCCATGGTGGGCGTGCCGCTTTTAGCCATGTGTGTCTCCATGCCATACCCCCGAATCGGTTGGCCTATTTTGAGAGCCGTCAATTTACGGATCACTGCAGGGCCTGCAATGAGGCCAATGAGCAATGAAGTCAAAGCGGCCATCACTGCGCGGAAAGTGATGTATTGAAATACACGCAAGAAGCCCCAATCAGGGGATAAGCTTTGCAACCATTGCGCCAAATTAAGCAGCATGGATTGACTCTCTTTCTGAGGTCTGAGCTTGCTCAAACCTGTGTCGCAAGGCATCTACGACGCGCTCCATTTTCATAAACCGCGATCCTTTGACAAGCACACTGTTGTAGGTCGATATCTGAGCCAACACGGCATGTTGCAAGTTGTCCATGTCTGAGAAGTGATGCGCACCTGCAAAGGCTTGACTGCTGTGCACGCACAAATCGCCCAAAGTGAACAAAGCCTCAATGCCCGAAGCTTTGGCGAAGGCACCTACCTCTTGGTGAAACTCAGGGCCTTGTTGACCCACTTCACCCATGTCGCCCAAAACCAATAAACGCGGTGCAGGCAACTCAGCCAAAACATCAATGGCGGCCCTTACAGAGTCGGGGTTGGCGTTGTAGGTGTCGTCGACCAAAGTGAATGTGTGGCTCTCAATTTGCCACTCAGAAGATTTGGAACGTCCTTTGACAGGCTCAAAATTCTCAAGCCCTTTCACAATGGCAACCAGACTCATGCCAGCAGCCAATGCACAGGCTGTAGCGGCCAAGGCATTCAAAATATTGTGTCGACCCGCAATGTTCAAACGACAGGCCAAAGCAGCATGGGCTGTTGTCAATTGAAACGACCAGGCACCATTGACCCAGGCAATGTCGTGCGCCTGAACATCACCTTGGGTGAAGCCAAACGTCAGAACCCGACGAGCGCCTGCCAACTTCTTCCAAAGTTCGGTGTACGTGTCTTGCGCAGGGAACACCGCGATGCCATTGGCAGGCAAGTGTCGAATCACTTCACCATTTTCGAGGGCAACAGCTTCTACCGTTGCCATGAATTCTTGGTGCTCGCGTTGCGCGTTGTTCACCAAACCAATGCTGGGCTGTGCATAACGGGTCAATGTGTCAATTTCACCCGGATGGTTCATGCCCAACTCCACCACCGCACGGCGATGCTCTGGGCGCAAATTGAACAAAGTCAGTGGCACACCAATTTCATTGTTCAAATTACCTTGTGTCGACAAGGAAGGGCATGAAGCATCTGCCTTTAACACTGAAGCAATCATTTGCGTGACGGTGGTTTTCCCATTGCTGCCTGTTACACCAATCAGCTGCAAATCAAATTGACGCCGCCATTGCGTGGCCAAGTCACCCAATGCGGCTCGCGCGTTAGGCACGCAGTAGGCAGGCACTGAAACGTCTTTCAGGTATTGAAGGAGCTCACCTTTGAGCGGGTGTTGCGCTTCAAACAAAACGGCCACAGCGCCCTGCAATTGAGCTTGCGCCAAGAAAGCTGTGCCATCAAATGTTTCACCCTTAAGGGCAATGAACAAATCACCTGCGACCACACTGCGGCTGTCAGTGCGCACAGCTTTGATCACGGCGTGGCTTGTAAGCGCCGCAGCCGAAGTGCCCGAAACAGCTACGGCTTGCGGCAACCATGTTTGAAGTTGCGTCAGCGTCATGTTCATGGCTGAGCTTCCATCTGCTTCACCCCATTGGCACGTTTGACCAATGCTTCATGCGCGTGCAAGCGATCGTCGAAAGGATGCTTTACCCCTGCAATTTCTTGGGTGTCTTCATGGCCTTTGCCTGCAATCAAAATCACATCATGCTGACCTGCTTGCATGATCGTTTGAAAAATAGCTTTGGCACGGTCAAGTTCTTGAAGTGCTTTGTCGGGTGCTTGCAAACCTTGACGCATGTCCTGCACAATTTGGTCAGGCAATTCACTGCGCGGGTTGTCACTGGTTAGCACCAAATGGTGAGCCACAGATTCAGCCGCCGCAGCCATCAAGGGGCGCTTGCTGGCATCTCGATCACCACCACAACCCAAGACACACCAGAGTTGCGAGCCCAAAGCGTCCGCCAGCGGTTTCAGTGCCAGCAAGGTTTGTGTCACGGCATCGGGGGTGTGCGCATAGTCCACCACTGTCAGAGGCAATTCGAGCCCCTCTACGCCAGCGACTTTTTCCATGCGGCCCGGTACTGCTTTGAGTTGCGCACAAATTTGAACGATTTGTACCAAGTCGTATTTCAAGGCGCGCAAGGCAGCGATCACCCCAAGCATGTTGTCAACGTTGTAATCCCCCATCAATGAAGTTTGGAGGTGAACACTTTCCGAGCCCTCGATCACATCGAAGGCCAAACCCGTTAAGTTCCTTGTCAAATGACGTGCTTGCAATCGAGCCTCTTGTCCTTGGCTAGAGCAAGTCCAAAGGTCCAAGACTTGAGCGCTGGCATCTGTCAAAACTCTCTGAGACAGATCAACTGCCAACTTGGCACCTTGCACATCATCGACGTTGATCACCGCTATCTCAAGTTTGGGCCACGCAAAGAGTGCCTGCTTGGCTTGCCAATAAGCCGACATTGAACCGTGGTAGTCCAAATGATCTTGCGTGAAATTGGTCAACATGGCCAATTGAATGTGCGTGCCAGCCAAGCGCTGCTCGGCAAGCCCGATGGAGCTGGCTTCAATGGCACAGTGGGAGATACCTGCAGCTACAAATTTTCTAAATTGTGCTTGCAATAAAACGGGGTCTGGCGTGGTCATGCCCGTCGACATTAAATGGGGTGGCTGCCCCACGCCCAGCGTACCCACAATGGCACAACGCGGCGCTAATGCCTCACCCTCAGCGCTGAGCTTCATGGCATTGAGTGCCTGAGCCAACCACCAAGTCGCAGACGTTTTGCCATTCGTGCCTGTGACCGCCAACACCTTCAGTGCTTGGCTGGGTTGCTCGTAGTAAGCATCTGCAATCCAGCCTGTATCGGCTTTCAAACCTGTATAGGCCGCCACTTGAGTGGGCACTTTGTTTGCCGCGGCTTGCCAGGCCGATTGCCATTGCGAGCAGTCTTCTGCCTCTACCAAACAAGCTGTAGCACCTTGCTCAAATGCCGATGCGACATATGCACGACCATCGGTGGCCATGCCTGGCCAAGCAATGAAGCCATCGCCTTTTTGAATGGCGCGACTGTCGGTGCACAAAACGCCAGTGACGTGTTGGCGCAACCATTCTGCGGCTTGAGTTGGGCTGTGCAGGGTTTGCATCAGAACGACTCCTCCACAGCGTTGGCCACAATTTGCGGCTTGACACTCATATCGGGTTGCACACCCATCAAGCGCAAACTTTGCTGTACGGTTTGACTGAAAACGGGTGCGGCCACATCACCGCCGTAATAACGGCCGTTAGAAGGTTCATCAATCATGACGGCCACTACAATGCGTGGTTTTTCAATGGGTGCCATGCCCACAAACACGCCGCGGTATTTTTTGCCAGCGTAGCCCTTACCCTCTTGCTTGTGGGCCGTGCCAGTTTTGCCGCCCACTGAATAACCCATGGTTTGCGCTTTTTGAGCTGTACCGCCAGGGCCTGCTGCCAAGTTCAGCATGTGGCGAACAGCCTGTGCGTTTTCTGAACTGATCACAGGCACGCCCGCTGGAATTTGACCGTTCTTAATCAGGGTGGCAGGCAGCGATTTACCGTCACTGGCAAAAATGGTGTACGCCCGTGCCATTTGAAACAAACTGGTCGAGACACCATAGCCATAACTCATGGTGGCTTGCTCAATAGGACGCCAAGTTTTGGCAGCGCGCAGGCGGCCGCTGACCACACCTGGAAATGGCAATTGAGGTTTCTGACCTAAACCAACCGCTGTGAACATTTCCCACATTTCACGGGGTTGCAATTGCATGGCAATTTTCACTGTACCCACGTTGCTCGATTTTTGAATCACCTCGTTGACAGTGAGGGCGCCGTAAGGGTGCGAGTCGGTGATCGTTGAACCCGTGATGTTGATGCTGCCGGGCGCCGTTTGAATGATGGTTTCAGGCTTGATGATGCCTTTTTCCAATGCAACTGCAATGGCAAAAGGCTTCATCGTGGAACCAGGCTCAAAACTGTCGGTGAGTGCGCGATTGCGCAATTGCTCGCCACTCAAATTGACACGCTTGTCGGGTGAGTAGCTAGGGTAGTTGGCCAGCGCCAAGACTTCACCCGTTTGCGCATCTAGCACCACCACACTGCCTGCTTTGGCTTTGTTTTCTAAAACCGCTTCGCGCAATTTTTGATAAGCAAAAAACTGCACTTTGCTGTCGATGCTCAATTGCAAATCTTCGCCATCAACAGGCGGAGTCATTTGTCCAACATCTTCCACCACACGACCCAAGCGATCCTTGATGACTCTTCTTGCCCCAGGTTTGCCAGAGAGTTGGTCTTGGAAAATCAACTCAATGCCTTCTTGACCTTTGTCCTCAACATTGGTGAAACCAACAATGTGCGCTGCCGATTCACCCTCGGGATACAAACGTTTGTATTCTTTGATGGTGTAGATGCCCTTGATGTTCAAAGCCAAAATTTGCTTCACCACAGGCTCGTCCATTTGACGACGAAGCCATACAAAAGTTTTGTCTTCGTTCTCTAATTTCCTAGCCAACTCTGTGGGCGACATTTCAAGCAACTTACCCAGCTGACGCAAGCCTTCTGGCGATCTATCAATCTCTTCTGGATTGGCCCACACACTGGGTGCAGGCACACTGGAAGCCAAGATCAAACCATTGCGGTCCAAAATGCGGCCGCGATTGGCAGGCAAGGTCAGGGTTCTGGCAAAGCGTACTTCGCCTTGACGTTTGTAAAAGGCGTTTTCAAAGACCTGAACATACGAAGCCCGAACCGCCAAGCCCACAAAGGCCAAGGCCATGGCGGCCACAATGAGTTTGCTGCGCCAAACTGGCGTTTTGCTGGCCAGCAAAGGACTGGAAGAAAGCTGAACACTGCGGCTCATGGCTGGGTCTCAGTCGATTTTTCAGACTTTTTAGCAGCCACTTTTTGTGAGCTTGCCTGCAAATCAGAAGGCGGCTTCACATACTGGGTAATGCCCGGTGTCACCAAACGCATTTGCAATTGTTGCTTGGCAATTTGCTCAATGCGCAGTGGCGATGCTTGCGAACGACGCTCCACTTGCAAACGCTCGTGCTCTAACTCAAGACGCGTCGCCTCTTTCATGGCGGCTTCCAAAATCATGAACGAGCGACGTGCTTCGTAATGACTGTGGACTAAAAACATGGCCGACAAAATGATGGCGATGACCAAGAACAAATTCATGCGCGTCATGCCATCACCGCCGTTCTTTCAGCCACGCGCATGATGGCGCTGCGTGAACGCGGATTGCCAGCCACCTCGGCATCACTGGGCCGAATTCGCTTCAAAGACTTCAGCTTCATGGGCTGTGGCACTGCGAAAGGTGCGCGGCGGTCATAGACCTCTTTGGAATGCTTCGCAATGAATTGCTTCACGATGCGATCTTCCAAGGAGTGAAAACTGATGACCACCAAACGGCCCCCAGGCTGCAACACTTCAAGGCTGGCTTCTAACGCTTGTTCAAGCTCCTCAAGCTCGGCGTTGATGAAAATCCGAAGAGCCTGAAATGTCCGCGTTGCAGGGTCCTTGCCCGGCTCGCGGGTTTTGACCGTACCAGCCACGATCCCGGCCAAATCGGCGGTGGATGAAATTGGGCCCCGCTCTTGTCGGCGAGCCACAATCGCCTTTGCAATCGGAAAAGCAAACCGTTCTTCGCCATAGTCACGTACCACCTCCGTGATCTGATCCACACTGGCAGAGGCCAGCCACTCGGCCACACTCTGACCGCGCGTAGTGTCCATGCGCATGTCCAAGGGGCCATCGAAACGAAAAGAAAAACCCCTGTCGGGGTTGTCAATTTGGGGGGAGCTGATTCCCAGATCCATCAACACACCTGCAATGCTGCCGGCGGGCAGTTCACCCAGATGCCTGAAGCCTTCGTGCCGAATTGAAAAACGCGCATCCTTGATTTGCGCCGCCTCAGTAATGGCCTCGACATCTTTGTCAAATGCGATGAGTTGCGCACCCTCTGGCAAGCGTGACAAAATCAAGCGTGAATGACCGCCACGACCAAAGGTGGCATCGACATAGGTATTTTTTGGGGCGCCTTCTCCTGCACTGTCTAGCAATGCATCGACTGCTTCAGTGAGCAAGACGGTGGTGTGTTGCCAATGGGTCGTCACACAGGCCTCAGAACGAAAAGTCCTTGAAGACATCGGGCATGTCGCCCTGCATGGCTTTGGCTTCTTGTGTGTCGTAGGCGGTTTTGTCCCACAACTCAAAGTGGTTGCCCATGCCCAGCAAGATGGTGTCTTTGGCAATGCCCGCTGCTGCGCGCAACTCAGGCGAGATCAAGACGCGACCCGTGCCGTCCATGTCCACATCCATGGCATTGCCCAAGAAAATTCGCTTCCACCACTGAGCTTCCATGGGCAACTGTGCAATGCGCTCACGAAAGCGTTCCCACTCCGTGCGCGGGAACATCATCAAGCAGCCATGGGGGTGTTTGGTGATGGTGAGTTGGCCACCCGCAGTGGCACTCAAAACCTCGCGGTGACGCGTTGGCACCGACAGGCGACCCTTGGCGTCCAAACTCAACGAAGATGCACCTTGAAACACTTGATTCTCAATTCCTGATGACGAAATAAGCAATTTGGGAGCTTTTCCCACTTAATTGCACTTTTTTGCACTGTATCAGGTATTCACGCACCCACAAGGGGGTTTTTAAGTTTTTTTCAATGAAATCAAGAGCTTAGGGAATACTTTGCAAGAGAATCTGGTTGGAAAAATCCTTGAAAATTAGGTACTTAGAACTTGGTCTGCAAGTAACTTCTGAGGCATTTGATGAATCAAAAAATAATTCAAAATTTTTCAAAAAATTTAAACAATGAAGCAATTGTTGTTTGCATGCGAAAAAAAGGCTCCTGATGGAGCCTTTTCTGAGTCATCAGCGTCCCCAATTCAATCCCCAAACATTTTTTGTTTGAGTTCGCGTCGCTGCTGCGCTTCCAATGACAAATTGGCAGTTGGACGCGCCAACAAACGACCCACACCAATGGGTTCACCCGTTTCGTCGCAATAACCATAATCGCCTGAATCAATGCGCTGAATGGATTGCTCAATTTTCTTGAGCAACTTGCGCTCACGGTCACGCGTGCGCAATTCAAGAGCGTGCTCTTCTTCAATGGTGGCGCGGTCTGCGGGGTCGGGCACCACCACAGTGTCTTCGCGCAAATGCTCGGTGGTTTCACCCGCATTGGCCAAGATACCTTGTTTGAGGATGACCAATTTGATTCTGAAATATGCCATTTGGGCATCGTTCATGTAGTCCTTGTCGGACATGGCCATGATTTCAGCATCGCTCAGTTGATCGGGTTTTTTGGTTTTCCAATTGTTGGCCAACTTGGCATCTTTTTTAACGGCCACGAAGGGCGGGGGTGTCAGAGCTTGTGTGGGCATGTTTTGTAAGTAACTGGCTTTTGCAGCCGTAGAAGCCACCGATTGAGCCATCGATGGCACAGTAATTTGAGCGAGACGGGCAGACGGTCGCACAGCACGCGCGGGCACATCACCTGAAACCACAGGCGCCACCACCACCGAGGGTGCAACTGGGGCTGATTTTTCGGCTTTGGCCACCTTGGCTGGCTTTTCAGCTTTGGCAGGCTTGGCGACTTTCTCCGCCTTCACAGGTGCTGCTGGTTTTGCAATCGATTTAACGGGTGTTTTAGGGCTTGGCTTGGCTGCGGGTTTGACCGTGGCTTTTGGAGCTGCTTTAGGGGCTGCTTTTGCTGCCACTTTGACCGCAACTTTGGCTGCAACTTTCACGGGCGCTTTGGCAACTGGCTTTAGCGCAGATTTGGCAACGGGCTTCGCAGCAGGCTTTGCCTTTGACACCGGCTTCGCAGGTGCTTTGCTGACGGGTTTGGTGACCGGTTTAGTGACCGGTTTGGAGACCGATTTGGCAACAGGTTTGGCTGCAGGTTTAGAGGCCAGCTTGGGCGCTGCTTTTTTCTCAACAGGTTTAGCTTTGACAACGACTTTCGTGACAGTGGTTTTGACCGCTTTGGCAGGCGCTGGTTTGCCCTGCTTCTTTCCAGGTGCGGCCGGTTTGGCTTTGGCTGCGGTTTTCACTTTAGCTGGCGTACTGGTTTTTTTCACTGCGGTTTTTGAGCTCGTTTTAAGGGGCTTTTTCACGTCCTGTCTCCTAGCCGTGGCGGCTTACGCATCCTTTAGGGATACCAGCCATTTGCAAATGAATTGTGGTCATCGGCTCATTTGCGTCAAAACCCATATTTTCGACCTTCTGGGCGCATCGGGGCTCCAATTAAGGGACCCCGTCAGGGCGCAGATTGTAGCGACTGAACAGCCTTAAAACGCTTTCTGGAAAACTAAACCAAACATTGCTCCAAACCTTGCAACAAAATGTCTTTGGGCAAGTCGATGCCAATGAACACCATTTTGCTAACTTTGACCTCATTTTCAGCCCAAACAGGACCCAAATCACTTCCCATCAGCTGATGGACGCCCTGGAAAATGACTTTTCTTTCGGTGCCATTCATGTTCAAAACACCCTTATACCGAAGCATGCGAGGCCCATACACATTCACAATGGCGCCCAAAAAGTCCTCCAATTTGGCCGGATCAAAGGGCTTTTCTGATTTGAATACAAAACTCTTCACGTCATCGTCAAAGTGATGGTGATGACCATGCCCCTCGCCCTGGTGCGAAGGGTGATCGCAATTCTCGCCATGCGCGTGATCATGGTGATCGTGCGCCTTCTCATGCCCATGATCATGCGCGTGGTCATGATCGTCATGGCCGCAATGCTCATCGTGCACATGCGGCGCCTCTTCTTTCAAAAAGTCAGGGTCAATGTCCAACTTGGCATTCAAATTAAAGCCCCGCAAATCAAACACCTCGGCCAAAGACACCTCGCCAAAGTGCACCACCTTTTGCGGTGCCCGGGGGTTCATGTGCGTCAAACGGTGCTGCAAAGCTTCCAACTCAGGCTTTGACACCAAATCGGTCTTGCTGATGAAAATCTGATCCGCAAAACCCACTTGCCGGCGCGCTTCTTGCCGATCATTGAGCTGCTGCGCTGCATGCTTGGCATCCACCAGCGTCAAAATCGAATCAAGTAAAAAACTTTCGGCAATTTCATCGTCCATGAAAAACGTTTGCGCCACCGGCCCCGGATCGGCCAAGCCAGTGGTCTCAATGACCACTCGGTCAAAGTTGAGTTCACCCTTGCGCTTTTGCTCTGCCAAAGTTTGAAGCGTGGTGCGCAAATCTTCGCGAATGGTGCAGCAAATACAGCCATTGCTCATCTGAATAATTTGCTCATTGGTGTCCGACACCAAAATGTCGCTGTCAATGTTCTCCTCACCAAACTCATTTTCAATAATGGCAATCTTCTGACCATGCGCCTCCGTCAGCACACGCTTAAGCAAGGTGGTTTTACCGGAGCCCAAAAACCCAGTCAGGATGGTTGCAGGAATCAAAGCCATGGAAATACTCCAAAAAGAGAAGTGAAGCAAAAATCAAAACAGAAACGAAGTGTATCCATCTACCCAATCACTTCTCAGGGTGAGGATGTATTGGGCAGGCAACGATTTCTGGTACCCCAGTATGAGGCGCCTGCCCAATGCATCCTCGCCCTGCGAACGAAGGGAAGTTATTGTTTCTTCACCACCACCAACCCCTTCAAATACTCCCCTTCCGGAAAATAAACAGTCATAGGATGATCAGCTGCCCCTTGCAACCTCTCACTGATATACCCATCCACCCCCGCATCCGTCCCCGCAGAAGCCACAATCTTGTGAAACAAATCAGCACTGATCCCACCCGAACAAGAATAAGTAAACAATTCCCCACCCGGCGCCAACAACTTAAAAGCCAAGCGATTGATGTCCTTGTAAGCCCGCGCAGCCCGCTCAGCATGCGCCGCAGTAGGCGCAAACTTAGGCGGGTCCAACACAATGGCATCAAACTGCCGCCCCTGCTCAATGAATGCACGCAGCGAAGCATTCACATCGGCATCCATGAAAGTCGTGCATGACACATCAAACCCATTGAGCAACACATTGGCCTTGGCTTTCTCAAGCGCAGGCCCCGAAGAATCAATCGACGTCACATGCGCAGCACCACCCGCCAACGCCGCCACCGTAAAGCCACCGGTATAGCAATAACAATTGAGCACATTTTGAAACTTACGAAACAGCGTGTGCTGGTAAAAACGAAAACGACTGTCGCGCTGGTCCAAATAAAAACCTGTTTTATGACCTTCAGCAATGTTGAGTGACAGCTGCCAACCATGCTCTTGCAAAACGATCTCTGTTGCCCCCTCACCTCGCAGCCAACCTGTAACTTCTGGCAAACCTTCAAGGGCACGAACATTGGCATCAGAGCGCTCGTACAGTTTGCTAAGGCCTGTGGCTTGAAGCAAGGCATCAGCCATCACATCTTTAAAACGTTCAGTACCGCACGATGTAAATTGCGCCACCAAGGTATCGCCATAACGGTCCACCACCAAACCTGGCAAACCATCCGATTCACCATGCACCAAGCGCATGCCATTGCTTTGAATGTCAAACAAACTGCGCGCTTCAATTGATTTTTGAATGAGGCCTTGAATGAATTCGGCGTCTATGCGCTGCGCCTCGTTGGAACTCCAAACACGCGCCCGAATGCGCGAAGTGGGGCTGAACGCAGCCCACGCTAAAAACTCACCCTCGCTAGACTCAACGCGCACCGTCTCACCAGCATCGGCATTGCCCTTGGCAATGGCCGATTCAAAAATCCACGGATGTTGGCGTTGCAAAGAGCGTTCTTTACCCGCTTTGAGTTGAATCGTTTTCATACCGCCATTGTCCTACTTGATTATTTATTTTCTTTGCTACCAGCGGCCCTTTTGGCCCGTGGGTGTGCCGCATCGTATGCCTTGGACAAATGCTGAAAATCAAGTCGGGTGTAAACCTGTGTGGTACTGATGTTGGCGTGGCCTAACAACTCTTGCACAGCGCGCAAGTCGCTGCTTGACTGAAGCAAATGGCTGGCAAACGAATGCCTCAACATGTGCGGATGCACTGGCGTGGCCATGCCTGCCAACAAACTGCGCCGCTTGAGCCGTTGCCACACCGACTGCGCCGTTAAACGCGTGCCATGCCGCCCCGGAAAAAGCGCCAGCGCAGCGTCTGACAAGCCCGGCACCGATTGAGTCATCATGCCCAGCGCCTGACTGCGCATGGGCAACCAAAGCTCAAGCGCCTTCAAAGCGGCCTGCCCCAAAGGCACTGTTCTTCGTTTGCCACCCTTGCCTTGCACCATGACCTCGGCGCTTTGCAAATCGATCCAGCCACGGCCTTTTTTGGCAGCTTCTGTGCTGGCCGCAACGTCTAAGCCCGTAAGCTCGGCCACACGCAAGCCGCAACCGTAAAGCAGTTCCACCATGGCCACATCGCGCGCTTCTAGCCAAGGATCATCGGCTTCTTCAGAGTGCTCGGCCAACTGCACTGCTTCGTCAACGCCCAAGGCTTTGGGCAATGGCTTTGAAACTTTGGGTGCACGCACACCCTCAACAGGATTGTGCGCAATGAGGTTTTCGCGCGCCAGCCAATGGTAAAAACCGCGCCAGCCAGACAAGATCAAGGCTATGCCGCGACCCGAGCGGCCAGCACTGTGCATTTGCACCACCCACCTGCGCACATGCGTGGTTTGCACCTGCGCCAAATCGACGTTGGCAGCCAGCGCCAATTCAGCAAGTTTTTGCAGGTCTAAGGCATACAGCGTCGAGGTTCTTTCGGCCAGGCGTTTCTCAAAACGCACATGGTCTAGGTAACGAGCGACGCGCTCGTCCATGCTTTGCCTTAGCCCTTTGAAGGCAGCAAGGCCGACAGCGCTGCACTGCAAAGCTCGGCCAAGTGCTCCAGAAAATCGGTGCCCATGCCGCTGTGAAAGCGCTGTGCATCGGGCGACGCCAACACCAACAAACCAAAAGGCGTCTGATCTTTTGACAAGCGCAAAGGCAACAAGGCCACAGAAGCCGCATGCGCTGGATCTTGCAACCATTGAACCGCTTCAATGCCAGTGCCTGCACCCACAAAAGGTGAGGCATAACTGCTTGCAGCTTCTTTGACTTCGGCAGTGACGGCTTGGGCATACGGCGCATCGTTAAACACATCGGCCACACCCCACAAACGCACCGCCACTTGAGGCACTTGAAAGCGCATTTCAATGTTTTTCAATGCAGAGGGTACTCTTTCAGAGGCGGGGGTTTGCAACAACTCACAAGCCCACTTCTGCAGCTTTTCGGTGATGATCATGTTCTCATTGCCATGGCGAATCATGTCCATGATGCGCATTTCAAGCGCGCGAATTTTGTCGCGCAGCATTTGCGCCTGACGCTCTTGCAAACTCACCGAACGGTGGTTGTCCGGACTCAGCAAATGAACCGATGACAACAACTGCGCATGCCGCTGAAAAAAGTCAGGCGTATTGGCCAAGAAATCAGCGATGTCGTCTTCCGTAATGGGATTCATCGGATTGATGGAGGTAGGAGTCATGCCTGTCTTTCTAATCAAGGTAATTCTGGAACATCAATTTCGCCTTCGAACACCGTAGTGGCTGGGCCTGTCATCCAAACGGATTGAGACACATCGTTCAAAGCAGCGCCTTGCCATTCAATGCTGAGCACGCCGCCGTGCGTTTGGACATCGACTTTGGGGTTGAGCAAGCCCATGCGAATGCCAGCCACTACGGCCGCGCAAGCACCAGTGCCGCAAGCCAAAGTTTCACCTGCGCCACGTTCAAACACGCGCAAACGGATAGCATCGCAGCTGAGCACTTGCATGAAACCCGCGTTGACGCGATTGGGAAAGGCCGTGTGGTTTTCAATCAATGGGCCGTGGTTGAGTACTGGCGCCGTGTCGATGTTGTCCACCACTTGAACGGCATGAGGATTGCCCATCGACACCACCGCCACATCGGCGAAGTCAGGCTTGCCTGTGCTGGCATCGTTGATGTTCAATGGCAAACGCCATACTTCACAACCATTGACCAAGCTGTGTTGCAGCCCTGCCTGCTTGAATGGCACCTTCGGTAAATCCAAGGTGGGAGCACCCATGTTGACAGTCACGCGACCATCGGCATTCATCTTCAATTCAATTTCGCCTTGTTGCACCTTGACGCGAACGCGGTCTTGGGTGGTCAGGCCTTTGTCGCGCACGTATCGAACAAAACAACGTGCACCGTTGCCGCAATGCTCGACCTCGCCGCCGTCGGCATTGTGAATGATGTATTCAAAATCAAGGGAGGCGTTAGGCGCTGGCCGCACCGTCAGAATTTGATCAGCCCCCACGCCAAAGTGACGGTCTGCCAAAAAACGGTATTGGGCCCTCGACAAGTGATGGCGCTCGCGAGTTTCATCGAGCACCACAAAGTCGTTGCCAGCCCCTTGCATTTTTGTAAACCGAATTAGCATGGCCGAATTATCCTCCGTTCGGGCCTAGGTTGGCGCAAGGCCTGATAATCGGTGCATGGTCAGACCTCAACAAATTTTGCATCCCCAGCGAGAACCCGTCCTGCCACGGCCCGCCGCCACTGTGCTGTTGCTGCGCGACAGCCCTCAAGGCATTGAAGTGCTCATGACACGGCGCTCGCTGACAGCCAGTTTTGCACCTGGCGCCTATGTGTTTCCAGGCGGCGGCATTGACGCACTCGATGCTGCGTCGCATGCGCATGCTTTGCGCCGCGCTACCCAAAGCGACCTGCACCTCACTCAAGCCATCGCTGCCATTCGCGAAAGCTTCGAAGAACTGGGCATCTTGCTGGCCTATCGGGCCGATCAAAGCATGGCCACCGCCCAAGACATCGCCCTGCTCGACCGAAGCCAGCCCTTTGCAGCGCAATGTGCCGCTTTGGGCATGAAACTGGCCGCCGAACAAGTCTATGTGCTGGCCCATTGGATCACTGACCGCGATTTGCCAAAGCGCTTTGATGTGCCCTTCTTGGTGGCCCGCATGCCTGAGGGCCAAACACCCGTGGCCGATGAGTCCGAGCAGTTCGAACCGGTGTGGGTGCGCCCAGACGACGCGCTCAAGCGGCACGAGGCCGGTGACTTTTTCATCGTCTTCCCCACCATTCGCACTTTGCAGCGCCTTACACCTTTTGCCAATGTGCAAGCGGTGCTCGATGCCTGCGCTGTGAACGACGAGCCGCTTTGGACCAGTTGCCCGCGTGCGGGTTGGTTGGCAGGCAAAGAAGAGCGTTACATGGAGCACGAGTCGCCCTATGGCGAATTGGCGCTCACCAGCCCCGATGGTCAACTCGTGCACCACCTAGATTGGCAATCCCAGCACCCCGTGGCACTGCTTAAAAACGTGCAACGCCTCACCGCACCCAACCCTGGCGTCATGACGGGCCCTGGCACCAATACCTACTGGGTAGGCGACCCTCACAGTGGCTATACCGTGATTGACCCAGGCCCTGCAGACCCAGATCACATAGACAGAATTTGGCGTGCCACCGGTGGTCAAATTCGCATGATTGTGTGCACCCACTCACACCCCGATCACTCACCTGGTGCCAAGCCTTTGCAGTCTCTCTGCATAGGACAAGCCGGTGGCGTGCCTCCTATTTTGGGCTTGTCATCTGCCAGCACGGCCAACGCACAAAGCCAATTCAAACCCGATCGCGAGTTAGCACACGGCGAAATTTTGAAAGTCGGCGAGCACAGCTTGAAAGTCCTGCACACCCCAGGCCATGCGGCCAATCATTTATGTCTGGCACTTTTGGAAGACGGCTTGTTGTTCTCTGGCGATCATGTTTTGAACGGCAGCACCACAGTGGTCAATCCGCCCGACGGCAACATGAACGATTACCTCGATTCATTGGACTTGTTGGCCCATGAATGCCAAGCACACCCGCTTGAGTTCATCATGCCCGCTCATGGCTATGTCTTGGGATTTGCTGCACAAGCCATTGCCCAACTTAAAGCGCACCGTTTAAAGAGAGAAGCCAAAGTGATTGCTGCCATGCGCGCTTTGCCACATGGCACTTTAGAAGATTGGGTAGCGCATGCCTACGCCGACGTGCCCGAACGTTTGTGGCCAGTGGCTGCGCGTTCCCTGCAAGCCCACGTGGACCGCATTCAGTCGATGCCGCGTGGCAACAACTGACATGCCATAGCACCCACAATGACCCACAAAGAAACCGACGGCATTCGCTTGTCCAAGCGCGTGGCAGATATTTTGAAATGCTCTCGCAGCGAAGCCGAGCAAGTGATCGTGGGCGGTTGGGTCAAAGTTAATGAAGTGGTAGTGGATGAGCCCGCACACCGAGTCAGCCATGAAAACATCGAGATTCACAGCAGTGCTCAACGCGGCAAAGTGCCCCTGCTCACTGTCATCTTGCACAAGACAGCCGGGCAAAGTTGCCTGTCCAAAAGCCATCACGACATCTGGAAAAACTTAACGCCCGAGCTTCGCTCTAAGCAAGACCGCTCTGGCATCAGCCTAACGCCGCGACTTCAAAAATTCTTGCAATGCGCGGCCGCTTTGGAAGATGCGGCGTCTGGATTGGTCGTCCTGTCTGAAGACCCCAGCATGCTGCGAAAACTTCAAGACGAACGCACCCCCTGTGAACATGAAATGCTGGCCGAAGTGCAAGGTTCGGTCAGCCCCGACCAACTGCGCGACATGTGCCCCACCGGCCTTAAAACCAGCATCAGCAGCGAAAATCCTGAAAAAACGGGATTGCGCATGGCTTTCAAGGGATACCAGCCGGGGTATGCCGCGGGTGTCATTGAAAATACAGGCCTGCGACTGATGGGGCTTAAAAGGGTGCGAATGGGCCGGGTTTTGATGGCGCCCTTGGCGCCTGGCCAATGGCGTGCCCTCATGCCCTATGAAAGATTTTGAAAAAATGATGACTTTTGGCGCATTTTTGCCACAATATTGACAAATAAGCCCTTGAAATTCATCGGGTCATCCTCAATTGTGCTTGTAAGTTTGAGAAAATGTCTCAAAGATTGATTCTCCGCCTGCGCTGAAAGGAAACCACCATGCGTTTGAGCACCAAAAGTCGTTTTGCCGTCACGGCCATGATCGATGTCGCGTTGCGCGAAGATCGAGGCCCTGTTTCGCTCTCGGCCATCAGCGAGCGTCACCAAATTTCACTCTCCTATTTGGAGCAACTGTTCAGCAAACTGCGTCAACACCAATTGGTTGAAAGCACACGCGGACCTGGTGGTGGTTATTCTTTGGCCCGCAGTGCCGAAAAAATCACCATGGCCGACATTGTGAGCGCTGTTGACTTTTCAGCCGAATCAGAAGAAGCAGCCAATACCGACGGCAGCACCTGGATGAGCAGTGAGTTGTGGGCCAGCCTGAACGAGAAAATGCTGTCGCATCTGCAATCTATCAGCTTGCGTCAGTTGGTGTCAGAGCAACGCGCCAAAGGCGTGACCGTTGAGCCAGCACCCTCAGTGGTCAAGCGCGGCGTGTTTGCCAAGCCCAAAAGCCAGCCCGTCAAAATGAACGTGCCCAACTCGGTGTTTGCATTGGCTGCCAGTTTGGTACCCACACGATAAGTCAACACGCTAACAAGCGTTCAGTCTCACAAACAAAACGCGCTCTAGGGCGCGTTTTTTCATGGCTTGCTGCCAAAGACATAAAAAAGTGTGAAGCCTGCCGATAAGCCGGATTCTGTGCATTGAGGTTGCCCTCAATGTGACCGCCATTACTCTGGGCCGAGGGTTGCCCACTCGGCTCGATGCTACCTACCCGCACACTCTCCGGAACCAGATCAACGTGTGCCTATTTGGTATTGCTGCGCGTAGAGATTGCCCGTTTCACCCGAACTTAATCGGCTCGTCTCTGTTGCTCTAATCCTCACCTTGGTGCCTTGCGGCCTTTCGGTGGAGAGGTGTTACCTCCTACGCTGTCCTGTGCAGTCCGGACGTTCCTCCAGTGCGGCCTTTCGGCCCATTGCCTAAGCAATGGCTTTGCAGCTTGCACCAGCGACGGTCTGGCAGGCTTCACACCGACATTATCCACTGAGGACTGCAAATGCTTCACAGTCCGCGCGATAATGCTTGTGTCTGCTTGATAACTACAAGCCCAACCACCGATTGAAATGATTCGAATTTCAGAACTGAAACTGCCCCTGACCGCCTTGCCGGTCGAGGTTCGACGCGCAGCCGATGCACCGTCTGAAACAGACGAAGATCGCATTCCAGCGCCTCATCCCGAAGACGCTCTTCGCACATTGGCTTCGCAAGCCTTAGGCATTGACCCACAGGCCATCGATCAACTGCATGTTTTCAAGCGCAGCTTTGATGCACGCAAAGTCGATTTGTTGGCGGTCTTCATTGTGGATGTGACTTTGAAAAACGCGAAGGCTGAAGCACCGCTGCTCGCTCAGTTTCCAAAGCATCCTCACATTCAAGCCACGCCCAACATGACTTGGAATGCGCCATGTCATGCCCCCGCTCACTTTGGTCAGCAAGAAGGCGAACGGCCCGTGGTGGTGGGCTTTGGGCCTTGCGGTATTTTTGCAGCCTTGAGCTTGGCGCAAATGGGCTTCAAGCCCATCGTGATAGAGCGAGGCAGCCCTGTGCGCCAGCGCACCAAAGACACCTGGGGTTTGTGGCGCAAGCAAACCCTCAACCCCGAAAGCAATGTGCAATTTGGCGAAGGCGGTGCGGGCACTTTTTCAGATGGCAAGCTCTACAGCCAAATCAAAGACCCACGTCACTTAGGCCGCAAGGTCATGGACGAGTTTGTGCAAGCCGGCGCACCCAGCGATATTTTGTTTGCGGCGCACCCTCACATTGGTACTTTCAAATTGGTGAAGGTGGTAGAAAACTTGCGCGAGCAAATCATTGCATTGGGCGGTGAAGTTCGTTTTGAACAACGCGTGGTCGACATCGACATTCAAAGCACGCCTTCAGGCAGGCAAGTGACAGGCCTGCACATAGAAGATCGCAACACAGGCGCGCGAACGCATCTGGCTACGCAACATGTAGTGCTCGCTTTGGGTCACAGCGCCCGCGACACCTTCACCCTGCTGTACGAGCGCGGTGTGTACATGGAAGCCAAAGCATTCTCAGTAGGCGTGCGCATTGAGCATCCTCAAAGCGTGATTGATGCGGCACGTTGGGGCCGCCATGCAGGCCATCCCTTGCTGGGTGCGGCCGATTACAAACTGGTACACCACGCGCAAAACGGCCGCGCGGTTTACAGCTTTTGCATGTGCCCCGGCGGCACCGTGGTGGCAGCCACCAGCGAAGCCGGACGCGTGGTCACCAACGGGATGAGCCAGTACTCACGCAACGAACGCAATGCCAATGCAGGCATGGTGGTGGCCATTGAGCCTGCCGATTACCCCTTAGACACGGCCTCATGGCAAGCTGCATTTGGTGAGCAAGATGGTTTGAAATGGGCCACGCAAGCAAATGTTATGTCAAAACAAATGCCCAAGGAGTACCACCCTTTGTCGGGCATTGTGTTGCAACGTCAACTGGAATCTAAAGCCTTTGTAGCGGGCGGCGAAAATTACACGGCACCAGGTCAGTTGGTCGGTGATTTTTTAGCGGTGCGCGCTTCCAAAGAATTTGGCAATGTGGTGCCCTCTTACAAACCAGGTGTGAGTTTGGGTGACTTGTCACAAGTCTTGCCCGCATATGCCATTGAGGCCATGCGCGAAGCACTGCCCGTATTTGGTCGCAAGATCAAGGGCTACGACATGAAAGATGCGTTACTTACGGGCGTAGAAACACGCACATCGTCACCGCTCAAAATGACACGCGGTGAGAACTTTCAGAGTTTGAACACCCAAGGACTGTACCCCGCAGGGGAAGGCGCAAGCTATGCCGGCGGCATTTTGTCGGCGGGTGTAGATGGCATCAAAGTGGCTGAGGCCTTGGCGCAGGCCTTGCTGGCCAAGGCCTGAAAAACTTTGAATGGCCCTTGAAGGCCACGCATCAGCAGCCTTGTTTTTAGAACGTGTACTTGGTGCCCAAGCTGAATACAGACTTGCCACCTTGTTTGCCCCATGTACCGTCGAGTTGCAGACCGGGCAACACATCTTTGCGCAAACCCACACCCACCAAAGGTTTGGCAGCGCGTTGGGCTACAGACTCAATGTGACCTGTCCATTCGCCAAAGTTTTGCTCCCAAGCCAAACCAAAGGTGGGCGCATCACGACCCTCAGTATCGCGCGTACTGACCAAACTGCTGTGAAGTGCACCACCCGCCATGTTGCAACTGGCATTGGCACCCACAAATGAATTTTGCCCATCGCCCTTTTTCCAGACTGTTGCACCCAGCACCCACGCAAAATAGCAGCCCTGATCTCTAGCGGCGGTGACTTGCATTTTCGCTTGAAGGGTTTGGCTGTGCGAGCCGCCCGATAAAGTGCGTGTGTCAATGGCCACCAAGTCAAGCCCAGGCAAAGGAGAGTAAGCGGGTGCCACAGTGAAGGTACGCGAGCCATCCGCAGCGCGAGACCAAAATGATTCAACGTGCGCTACGCCTTTCTCATTCACATTGGCATCGTCCACACTCATCGGACGTCCGGCTTGAACGGACATGCTTAACAAAGAAATGGCCAAAAGGCTACATAGATTTTTCATCACAATCACTCGCTTCAACGTCAATAAAAAAATATACAACAAAAAATCAAACCCATAAAACGGGAATCATGGAGATGACCAACAACAAGGCCATGGTCCAATTGAAAACTCGCCGCGCCGTGTTTTGTTGCAAATAATGCTCAAGCTTGGCGCCCAGCCACACCCACAAACCCACACTGGGAAAGTTGATGGCACTGAACATCATGCAGGTGAGCACCACAAAAGTAAGGGACGCGTCGGTGGGCATGTAGTTGCTGAAATAACCAATCGACATGATCCATGCTTTAGGGTTCACCCACTGAAAAGCCGCAGCCCCAAAAAAGCTGATGGGCTTCGTTGCTTCTTCACCATTGCGCTCTGGTGCACCACTGCGTGCCACGCCCCATGCCAAATAAACAAGATAAGCGAAACCCACCACCTTCATCACTTGGTACACAAAAGGGTAAGCCTTCAACAAACTTTCCAAGCCTGCGCCCACCAAGAGCAACATGACAAAGTGGCCCAGCGAAACACCCAACCAATGCGGCAAGCTGCGCTTCACGCCGAAGTTCACACCCGAAGCCAACAGCATCATGTTGTTAGGACCCGGCGTGACTGAGGTCACAAAAGCAAACATGGCCATGGCTGCCACCAGTTCTGCATTGAAGTTCATGAGTGCTTGCCCTTGGGCCACTGTGTGTGAAACTTGCCAGGCTTGTCCAAGCGCTGATAAGTGTGTGCGCCAAAGTAATCTCGCTGAGCCTGCAACAAGTTGGCTGGCAAGCGCTCAGTTCTGTAGCCATCGTAATAACTCAAGGCGCTCATCAAAGCAGGCACGGCCACGCCGCTTAAAGCAGCCATGGCCACCACCTCGCGCAGGTCTTGCTGGCACTTGGCCATAATGCGCGAAAAGTGTTCATCAATCAGCAAGTTACTAAGATCGTGTTGGTTGACAAAAGCGCGGCGAATATCTTCCAGCAAATGGGCGCGAATGATGCAGCCTGCGCGCCATACCGAAGCCACTTTGTCTAGGGGCAATTGCCAATCGTGTTCTTGGTCGGCGGCCTTGATCAAGGCAAAGCCTTGTGCGTAAGCACAAATTTTGGCAGCCAGCAAAGCGCCTTGAATTTTAGGCAAGACCTCGGCCAAGTTTTGAGCTGCTTGCGGCTGTGACCCTTTTAACAACTTGGAGGCCAGCACCCGTTCAGCTTGCATGGCACTCATGGTGCGCGCAAACACCGCATCGGCAATGGTAGGCGCACTGACACCCATGTCCAAGGCAATCTGACTGGTCCATTTACCTGTCCCTTTTTGCTCGGCCGTGTCCAAAATCATTTCAACCAAGGCATTGCCTGTTTCAGGATCCTTGTACGCCAAAATGTCGGCGGTGATGTCGATCAAATAGCTGCTAAGTTCACCCTGACTCCATTCGCGAAAAACCGCACTCATTTGTATTGGGGCCATGCCCAAACTTTTCATGAGCGCATAGGCTTCGCAAATCATTTGCATGTCGGCATATTCAATGCCGTTGTGCACCATCTTCACGAAGTGCCCTGAACCGCCTGGCCCCATCCATTCGCAACAGGCTTGGCCATCGTCGGCTTTGGCGGCGATGGCTTGCAAGAAAGGACGCACCAAAGGCCAGGCTTCTGGCGAACCGCCAGGCATTAAAGCGGGGCCGTGCAGAGCACCTTCTTCACCGCCACTTACCCCAGAGCCGACGAACAGGATGCCAGTGCCTTCGAGGGAGTCGATGCGCCTTTGGGTATCGCGGTAAAGCGTGTTGCCGCCGTCTATCACCACGTCTCCGGCTGATAACAAAGTTCGCAATTCATTCAACACGGCATCAACGGGCGCACCGGCAGGAACCATGAGCCAAACTCGGCGGGGCAATTGCAAATTGGCCACCAACTCAGCCAAGGAATTGGCAGCGCAAGCTTGAAGGCCTTCTGTGCGTTTAGCAAAGCTGGTGCATTTATTGGCATCTAAGTCGAAGCCAGTAACGCTGAAACCGTTGCGCTCTAAGTTGAGTGCTAAGTTTTCGCCCATGACGCCTAGGCCGATGAGTCCGATGTGGGTGGATTTCATTGATATTTGCCAGTTTCGTGTTTATCAGGATTTTCGCACGGGGTTGGGGAGGAGGTGCATTGCTTCTTGGAGGGGGGCTTGAGCTGATTGGCATAGGCAGCTTCCTCATGGTGGAGTACCACAAATCGTCAGCCGCCTATGCCAATCAACGCAAGCCTTTGTGTTCGAAAGATGTCCGGCGCAAAATATCCCTAGCACCAAAACGTTGGTGAGAAGGCTTGAGGGGGCTGACGATTTGTGGTACCCCACCATGAGGAAGCCCCCTCAAGCCTTCTCACCAACGTCCATCCGGAAAAAATCCCCCCCCATTACCAAAATCACTCAACAGTCACACTCTTAGCCAAGTTACGAGGCTTATCCACATCAGTCCCCCGAGCACAGGCCGTGTGATACGCCAACAACTGCAACGGCACCACATGCAAAATAGGCGACAACACACCATAGTTCTCTGGCATCCGAATCACATTCACACCCTCGCTGCTCTCAATCTTGGTATCGCCAT
>Ga0209356_1000077_pt1 | contig 33650 bp, 30 predicted proteins | sample LauGreFaBDMM15SN_2_FD_188213 | JGI IMG/M metagenome (GOLD analysis project Ga0209356, IMG submission 188213) | Freshwater lake microbial communities from Lake Michigan, USA - Fa13.BD.MM15.SN (SPAdes) (version 2) | ecosystem: Environmental > Aquatic > Freshwater > Lake | place: Lake Michigan, USA...
TTCTCAATCTCTGGTTTATTCTCTTATCAATTTGAAGTTCAAAGATACAATAACATCAAAAGCTGGATTACAAGAGGTATTCCAGGTTACCAGTCTGCAGTTAGAGCTTCTAGAGAGTTAATTGACAATCAATGGACTGCTCCAGGTGATAATAAAAGATACCAAAGATCTGGTGTTGATAGAGGCTTTACTTCTGACGATATTGAAGATGCAAAATTCGTTCGTTTCAGAAACTTAGTAGTTGCGTATCAACTTCCTGCACTTAAAGGTCCAAATGGTAAGCCATTGTTTACTGGTGGAAGATTATATGCACAAGGTCAAAACTTAGCAATATGGAGTCCTTGGACTGGTCTTGATCCAGAAGATAGTAACAATATTAGTTTGAGCGAATATCCTAACCCTAGCATGTTTACATTAGGTTTAGATATTAATTTCTAATCAACTAAAAAATGAATAAAATGAGAAAAAATAAATTGGTTATAGGTTCATTCTTAATGTTATCCCTTTTTGCTTCTTGCTCTAAGGTGATAGATGTTAAAGAAACCGACTTCATCGGCGGAGACGTCGCTTTGAAGACCGTTGCAAACGTTGAGTCAGGCATTATTGGTGCTTACGCAACAATGAACGTAGAAATGGGCATCTTGTTGAATAGCGTTTTTACCGATGAGGTAAGAGTAGCTGAGTTCTACAATGCTGCAACTGTGCACGAATGGCAATACGGTTCTACAGATATCTCTATCAGAGATAACTTTACCGCTTTCCCAATGTATTACAGAACAATAGATAGAGTGAACAGGGTATTGGCTGCTTTGCCAAATGCAAAAGCCGCTAACGCAACCGAAGAAGCACTTAAAAACAGAATTAGAGGGGAAGCCTTATACTTAAGAGCTTTCTGTCATTTTGGTTTATATCAATTTTATAGCAATACTTCCGATGGTACAGCATTGGCATTAGCTTATATGGAGACGCCAGATTTATTGCCTCAAGCAAGAATCACAGTAGCACCTTACATGGCTAAATTGAATGCTGACTTAGTAGCTGCTAAAGCACTTGTACCGGCTACAAATGCTGATATCGCTAGAGCTTCAAGACACGCGGTATCTGGACTACAGGCAAGAGTTGCATTGTACATGAAAGACTATACAAATGCAGCTGCTTTTGCAACTGAATACATTGCTGCATTCCCATTAGCTTCTAAAACAAACTTCCCATTAATTTGGAAGGATGCAAACAATAGTGAAGTGGCATTCAAATTAATCAGAACAACTACTGCTGGTGGTAGAATTGGTACTTTGTACAGAGGTACATCTGCAAATGCTACAAACATTGGTACGGTTACTTGGAGACCTTCTTTAGCTTTATTAAATAGCTATGACCAAGTAAATGATATTCGTTATGCGGCATATTTCTTTGAAGAGCCTTTACTTAAAGCAAGTAGTGCGAGATCCATCGCTGCTATTTTGATTAATAAGTATGCAGGTACTGCTTATGCCACTCCAACTGAATTATTAGCAGATGGTAAAGTTTTCAGAACTGCCGAGATGTACTTGATCCGTGCAGAGGCAAGAGCAGAGTTAAATGATTTAACTGGTGCTGCTGCTGATTTGAACACTTTAAGAGATGCAAGAATTAATAACTATACAGCAGCTAGCTTTAGTTCAAAAGGTGATTTAATTACTGCAATCATGAATGAGCGTTTCAAAGAATTACCATTCGAAGGACACCGTTTCTTTGATGCTAAAAGAAGAAACTTGCCAATTATTCGTTTAGCAGCAGATGCACAAAACAATAAATTAACTTTAGAGTCAGGTAATTTTAGATTCTTATTACCAATCCCTAACTCGGAGATTCAAGCGAATCCATTGATGGTTCAAAACCCAGGTTACACGAACTAATCAATATACCTAAATAAAAAAGGGTGCCTCAATGCTATTGAGTGCACCCTTTTTTTTATCTTGCTTCTATCATCGAATATACTATCAATCAATCCTACTTATGAAAAAGTACCTTTTCATCCTCATTTTTTCTTCCGCTACGCTTCCTATGTTTGCTCAAATCTCTGGTAATGCTGTTCCGACTGTACAATTTGCGGACGCAAATGGTCGTATTTTACCTGCTGGTGCTGCTGGCGTGCAAGGCACCCCCTATGTATTTGAAAAATTTGGCCAAGGTAAAATTGTTTTTGTGAATGGAATGGAGTCGGTGGATTCTAATTTAAACTATTCTTACGCTGATCATAAATTATATTATACGCAAAAAAATGGTTTATATGTGGTGAATCAACAAGCAAAAGATTTTACATTATATGGTGTAGACAAAGAAAAAAATAAAATATCAAAACAGTTCATGTGTTTATTTCCGAGTGTAGATGATAATACCCCTGCTACTTTTTACGAAGTACTGGGAAAGGGGGACAATTTTCAATTATTAAAATATACAAGCAAACGTATAAAAGAATCAGCTGTCTACGGCGGAGCTCCTCTCAAGGAATATGTTATGGACGATTTATTTTACATCTATGATAAGGCATCTAAAAAAATGCTTGCAATGGGCAGTACACTTTCTTTGAAATCGGTTAAAAAAACTTTACCAAATTATGTTACTCAGATAGATACATATGTGAATGCGAATAAATTAAATCTAAAGAAGGAGGAGGATATGATTCAATTGCTTCAACAATTAAAGGCTTCATCTAATTAAAAAATATTCAATGCATTTTTATCGCATCTTATTGTTCCTTTCTTTAATCATGTCAACTAGTGCGCAAAGTCAGGTTCAGCCTGATGCGAAATTTACGAATGAAAATTTGTATAGACCCCTTTTTCATTTTACGCCAGCAAAAGGTTGGATGAATGATCCTAATGGAATGATTTATTTAAATGGGCAACACCATTTGTTTTTTCAGCACTATCCTGATGGAACAGTATGGGGTCCGATGCATTGGGGACATGCAACAAGTAGCGATTTAGTGCAATGGAAAGAACAGCCAATTGCGTTGTATCCAGATTCAATTGGAATGATTTTTTCGGGATCTGCCGTGTTGGATAAAAATAATACAAGTGGTTTAGGACGTAGTGGCATAGCGCCTTTGGTAGCCATCTATACCCAACACAATATGCCAGGAGAAAAAGCAGGTAGAACCGATTTTCAAAATCAATCTATTGCATATAGTTTAGACGAAGGAAAGACTTGGACTAAATATGCAGGCAATCCTGTGCTTAAAACCCCCAATTTAAAGGACTTTAGAGATCCTAAAGTAATCTGGCATGAACCTACACAAAAATGGATCATGAATTTGGCAGTGGCCGATCATGTTGAATTTTATAGTTCACCTAATTTAATCAACTGGACTAAGGAGTCCGAAATAGGTAAAAATTTATTTGCTCATGGTGGTGTTTGGGAATGTCCAGACTTATTATCATTTAATCACTTTGGAAAAACAATATGGGTTTTATTAGTGAGCATGAATCCAGGAGGCCCTAATGGTGGATCAGCTACACAATATATTGTTGGAGATTTTGATGGGCATGAATTCAAGCCTTATACTACCGATATTAAATGGATGGATTATGGTCCTGATAATTATGCGGGCGTGACTTTTTCGAATCTGGGGGACAGGAAAATATTAATTGGCTGGATGAGCAATTGGAACTACGCGAATGTGGTCCCAACTGAAAAATGGAGAAGCGCTATGACTGTGCCAAGGGAATTAAGTTTGGTAAAACAAGCTTCAAATTCAAATCAATTCCTTTTAGTGTCTACTCCAGTAAAGGAATTGAAGAATGCTTTTGTTCAAATCGTGTCTAAAGAAAATGTTATTCCAAATCGTATTGACATTAAAGATATCAAGGCAACCCATTTTGAAATCATCCTTTCAAATACTTACAATGAAAAATTAATTGTTGGATATCATGCGGACAAAAAACAATTTTATATTGATAGAACAAATGCTGGGGTTTCAAATTTTAACCCAGGGTTTGCGGCAGTAGCAGTAGCACCAAGGCTTTCATTTACAATGAATATGGACTTGTCTATTTTATTGGATAAAACTTCTATCGAATTATTTGCTGATGGTGGTCGCACCGTGATGACTGCTTTATTTTTTCCGACTTTTCCCTATACAAAATGGGAAATAAAATCCAAAGAAAAGATACCTGCAAGCTACATGAAATTATATTCCTTTCAATAGATTGCAAACTTTTTAACCCTTCATTTGTTAATTCTTTATGCAACAATTCACTCCTGCCGAATGGCAGTCCTGGGAAAGATTTTATAGGGCTAATTTTATCAATAGCTTAACTGGTTTTAAATCGGCCAGTTTAATTGGCACGATCAATGCACAAGGGGTGCCTAACTTAGGTATGTTTAGTAGTATTGTTCATATTGGTTCTGATCCTGCTTTAATTGGCTATATCAACCGACCTCTTGCTGCTGCTCCACACACATTGGCCAATATCAAGGCAAATGGTTTTTATACGGTGAATCATATTCGGTCTTCATTTTTAGCTCAAGCGCATCAAACAAGTGCCAAATATCCCGACGAGGTCAATGAGTTTACAGAAGTAGGATTGACCGAGGAATACATAGAAGGTGTTAAGGTGCCTTTTGTGAAGGAGAGTTCCATCAAATATTTGCTTTCCTTAAGAGAGATTGTACCTATTACATTGAATGACACTTTTTTAGTGATTGGTCAGTTAGAACAAGTATTGATAGATCCTGCACTCCAGCCAACATCAGACGGCTTTTTGCATCTTGACCAAGCGGGGAGCATTTGTAGCAATGGTTTAGACGCTTATTATCATACCGAATTAATTGATCGTTATGATTACGCAAAGCCAGGTATACCGGTTCAAAAAATAGCTACAAATTAATAGTGCACCCACTTTTTATTTCTTTTATGAGTAGTCATTTTCTGTTATGATTTTATCCTTTATAAAGATAAAATCATATATTTAGTATGCTAAACTATTTTGCAAATGAACTATACTAGTACAATGAAAAAAATAATATTTCTTATCATCTTTCTTTTGCCAGTGTTATCCTATGCACAAGACGGATTTACAGTTACAATGCGTATTAAAGGACTAGATAATCACCAAGTGAAAGCAACAGTTCAGAGAAACGGGAAATATGTAATTGATACACTTACCAAAATTGATACCGATTTAGTGGTGTGGAAAGGAAGTACTGAAGATCCTCAATTAGTGAGGGTAGAAGTCATGGACACGAGCCTATATCTAAGAATAGGAAAAGCAGTCATGGCCCCTCCTGCACTTACATTTTTATTGGCCAATACAGATATAGAGATTAAAGCGGATGCTAAAGAAATTTTTACAGGAACAATTGAAAGTAAACATTCCGAAGTTAAATTATACAATAGTATTCGAACGGCAGACTTAGAAGATGCAAAAGAAAATTGGGCTTTACAACAAACTCAAAATCGAAAAAGAAACTTAAACGATACCATTGGTAATTATGACATTACGCAGCGATTACAATATTTAAAAAAGAAAAATCAGGCATTACGCATTCAATTTTTGAATGATCATCCCGAAACTTTTACTAGTTTATTAGTATTACAATCCCTGTTCTTGATTCTACCAATCAGTGAATCTGAAACAAAATTTTATGCTTTAACAGAGGCACAAAGAAATTCGAATACGGGGAAAGCTTTAATATTAAAAATTGAAAGTAATAAAAGTACTGCAACAGGTAAGCCTGTCATACCTTTTGCACAAGTTGGGATAGATGGAACGATGGTTGATGTAAATGCATATATAGGGAAAGTTGTTTTAATTGATTTCTGGGGTAGCTGGTGTGTTCCATGCAGAATTAGTCATCCAGCATTAAAGGAATTGTATAATCAATACAAATCAAAAGGATTTGAAATCATTGGAATTTCTAATGAGATTGCGAATAGCAATAGAGACAAAAAAAAGCAAGACATTGCTTGGCGTAAAGCGGTTAAGGAAGATGGACTTAGTTGGTCACAGATCCTATACGATCCAGCAATAAAGGATATTGTAAAAGAATATGACATCAATGGCTATCCTACTAAGTTTTTAGTAGACCAAAATGGCAAATTTGTATTGCGTCTGCTTGGTAATAGTGAAAAATTACATGCAGAACTTGCGGCTAAATTAGCCCAGTTAATGCCTGATTAAAGCGGGTCATTCCATATAATTTGATTTTGACTTCATTGTCTTTTTTGGTAAATTACATCAAATCGATGTATATGAATCCATGTCAATTTGATGGTGCAAGAAGGGGCTTTTTAAAAAAGTCCGCCTCAGTTGCAGCACTATATTTTACCCCTTCTGTTTTAGTGAAGACTTTTGCTGCAGATGCGATAGTGCCAATGCCTATTTCAAAAGAAAAATTAAAGTTTATCCTAAATGGCAAACCTGTCGCACTCGAAATTGATGCAAGAACAACTATGCTCAATTTATTGAGAGAACAAATTGGGTATACGGGAACTAAAAAAGGATGCGAGATGGGGCAATGTGGCGCTTGTACCATTCATGTAAATGGCAAACGTTTAAAATCATGTACTCAATTGGCCTTGAACCATCAGAATAGTCAAATCACAACGATAGAAGGACTTGCGAAAGGAGATCAGTTGCATCCTATGCAAGCAGCGTTCTTAAAAAATGATGCATTTCAATGTGGTTATTGTACCTCGGGACAAATCATGTCCGCAGTGACTTGCGTTAGAGAGGGGAAGGCGACTAGCAGGGCAAGTATTCAAGCATACATGGATACCAATATTTGCAGATGCGGCGCCTATCAAAATATTGTAGACGCAATTGTGGAAGTCGCAAAATCTGGCGCTAAAATTTAATCCTTTTAATTTTCTTTTATGAATCATACTCATTTACATAAGCAGAGCACCAATAGGTATAAAATTAATTTCGAAGACGAACGCGTAGATGGTGCAGATAAGGTAACAGGTAAAGCAAAATATACTGCAGAATATAATTTGCCGAATATGGCTTACGGCGTATTTGTAACAAGTAGTATTGCTAAAGGCACCATAAAAAATCTAGATACTGCAAAAGCTTTGGCATCGCCTGGGGTGTTAGATGTCATTTATTATGCAAACTGTCCTAGCGTGCCTGGTTATTTAACGAATGCGGCAGAGCGTCCTAAAAATGTTTTTGAGTGGCGTGGCCACAAAGTATTATACGACAATCAAGTTAAATTTTTTGGCCAACCCATTGCACTCATTGTGGCGGATAGTTTAGAGAATGCAAACGCTGCTATTCGTTTAGTGCGCGCCGAATACGAGTCACAAGCTTTTGAAACTAATTTTGAACTTGTAAGAAAAGATGCTTCAAAATTAAAAGGAACAGTCGCGTATAAAAGAGGAACAGAAAATGCATTTAAAACAGCGTCTGCTTTTGTTGAAGCAGAATATGCCATTCCAGCCGAAGTGCACCTTCCAATGGAGATGCATGCGACCATTGCATTTTGGGAAGGGGATGATAAAGTCACACTATATGATAAAACGCAAGGACCAAAAAGTACGCAAACGACTGTAGCACGTACATTTGGTTTACTAGATAAAAATGTAAGGGTGATTGCAGAGAACGTAGGTGGTGGATTTGGTAGTGGTTTAAGAAGCTGGGCCAATGTGCCTGCTGCTTTGATTGCTGCTAAAAAATTAAATCGTCCTGTAAAAATAGTACTAACCCGTCCTCAAATGTTTTCATTGGTGGGTTATCGTCCGGAGTCTTGGCAAAAAATTGGTATTGGTGCGGATGCTACTGGTCGTTTTGTTGGCATCACACACGAAGCCATTAGCGGCACATCGCGTTACGAAGATTTTAGAGAAGGGATTGTGAACGTCTCTAAATTTTTATATGCATGTGACAATGTAGATACAAAATATAGTTTGCTACCACTTGATTTAAGTACACCTGTTTGGATGCGCGGTCCTGGCGAAGCCACTGGTTCTTATGGTTTAGAGTCTGCTATTGACGAACTGTCTTATAAATTAAAAATGGATCCTATTGAGTTAAGGTTAAAAAACTTTACCGCTGTAAATCCTGAAAATAAATTGCCTTTCTCCGATAATAATCTCAAAGATTGTTACGCCTACGGCAAAGAAAAAATTGGTTGGAAAAATCGTCCTTCCACACCTGGTACATTAAAAGAAAATGGTTGGTTGATTGGCTATGGCATGGCCAATGGTGTATTTGGTGCAGGCAAGGGCAGTGCCTCTGTGCGTGCATTGTTAAATAAGGAAGGTAAATTGACTTTAGAGTGTGCAGTGAGTGATATGGGCCCAGGAACGACCACCTCCATGACTATCATAGCGGCTGCTGCAATGCAGATGCCTATTGAAAAAATTAAATTTAAATTAGGAGATTCTGACTTACCTCCAGGCCCTTCACAGGGTGGATCAGGAACGACCTCTACTGTAGGATCTGCAGTGGACTTGGCTTGCACGACTTTAAAACAAAATTTAAAAGACCTAGCCATTAAACTAGTTCCTGCTTTTGCTGCTTTAAAATCAGAAGGGTTAGAAGTAAAAAATGAAATGGTGATTGCAAGTTCTGATCCAAGTATCAAAATCACTATTGTAGACTTATTACAATTAAGTCCCGATAAACAAATTGATTTAATGATTGCTTCTACAGGTAAAACTGCGGAGCAATTAAAGTTTACAAGTAATTCTTTCTCTTCGCATTATGTAAAATTGGCGGTGAATCCTAAAGATGGCACCATTAAAATTTTACAAGTTGTAACTACGGGAGATGCGGGGAAAATTATTAGTCCTAAAACTGCAAGAAGCCAAATGATTGGTGGTGTGGTAGGAGGGATTGGGATGGCTTTGACAGAGCAATTAGAAATGGACCATGTGTCTGGGCAAATTATCAATGCAAGTTTTGGCGCCTACCATGTGCCATTACATTCTCAAATTCCGCCAACTGATGTTTGGTTTGTGAACAAGCCTGATGTCAATATGAATTCGATTGGGGCAAAAGGTATTGGAGAAATTGCTTTGATTGGCTTTGCAGCTGCAGTGACCAATGCAGTGTACAACGCCACTGGGAAAAGAGTAAGGGATTTGCCAATTACGCATGCCAAGTTAGGATTTAAAGGGAAAGTGTAATGATGAAATATTTGAAGATATTATATGTACAGGTTTTAATTGGTATTATTCTAGGTATCATTATTGGCTTATTATTTCCTGGCTTTTTTCAAATAGGAAAAATTATTAGCGATGTTTTTATTAGCCTCATCAAAATGGTGATTGCACCCATTATATTTTTCACAGTTGTATTAGGGATTACTGGAGCTGGTAATATGAAGAAGGTAGGTAGGGTTGGAGGAAAAGGGATCCTTTACTTTGAAATTGTTTCTACCATTGCTTTATTGATTGGCTTAGTGGTTGGTACATTTATTCAACCTGGCAAGGGTGTAGTTTTAGCGAACACCAATAAAGAAAAAGTGGCTACCTATGTGGATCAAGGTAAAGAAATGAATTGGGTAGATTTTTTCACACATATTATTCCTGATAATATCATTGGTGCTTTTGCAAAAGGAGATATTATTCAAATTTTATTTTTCAGTATTTTTTTCGCAGTGGGTTTAATGATGATTAAAAAAGGCAATGAGGGGATCATTAATACTTTTGGAGTCATCAATAAAGCCCTATTTAATATTTTACATATTGTCATGAAACTCAGTCCTATTGGTGCTTTTGGCGGCATGGCGTATACCATGGGAAAATTTGGTTTAGGAAGTTTATTGATTTTAGGAAAGTTCATGCTTACTTTTTACTGTACAGTTTTAATTTTCATCTTTTTGATTCTCAATGGTATTATGCGATACTATGGTTTTAGTTTAATTAAATTATTGAAGTATCTAAAAGAAGAAATTTTCATTGTCATTGGGGCAAGTAGTAGTGAAGCTGTTTTGCCTTCTGTGATGGAAAAATTAGAGCAAGCTGGTTGCGAAAAATCTGTTGTTGGCTTAATTATTCCAACTGGGTATAGTTTTAACCTAGACGGTACTTCCATTTATTTAAGTATGGCTATTATATTTTTAGCTCAAGTGTTTGATATTGAATTTTCTATTTCCCAACAATTAACCATTTTTGGAATTTTATTGATCACTAGTAAAGGTGCTGCTGGAGTTACAGGGAGCGGGTTTATTGTATTAGCCTCTACTTTAACTGCCATTAAAGTCATCCCCCTTGAAGGACTTGCCTTACTCATTGGAGTAGACCGTTTTATGAGTGAAGCAAGATCGGTCACCAATTTTATTGGGAACGCAGTGGCGACCGTGGTTATTTCCAAGCATGAAAAGGCAATAGATATGGATACCTTTAAGAAAGTAGTAGGCGTTTAATTTAAACCAAACTCTTTTCTTTTATAACTTATATCCGTCGTCTGCTACCAGCTGTGCACAGATAGTTCTTCTTGCTTCCTTGCTGTTGAATGGATCTACTTTTGTGAATCGCTTTAAGCCAATATGCATCATGCGTAATTCGTCTCCATCTGCAAAACTATTCAATGCATCTTTTCCTGCTTTATTAATAGCGTCAGCAGCATCGTAGATATATGTTTTCACAATCGCAGTTTGTACAGCAAGTTCTGCTTCTGACTTTGTTTTACTTAATTTTTCTAATCTTAATAAGGCAGATTCAGCATGGTAAGTCACAATAGACATGTCCGCAATATTCATAAGGATTTCTTGTTCCTTACTTAAGGTCATCATTAATTTTTGTACCGCAGCACCTGCTACCATCAAAATACATTTCTTAAAATTATCAATTGCTTGATGCTCTTTTGCAAATGGCGCATCGTCTTGGTCGCCAAAATCTGGGATGCTCATTAATTCTTTTTGAACACTCATAGCTGGCCCCATTAAATCTAATTGGCCCTTCATAGCTCTTTTCAAAACCATATCCACTGTCAGCAAACGGTTGATTTCATTGGTGCCTTCGTAGATTCGGTTGATTCTGCTATCACGATATGCTTTTGAAATTTCATACTCATCACTGTAACCATTACCTCCGTGTATTTGAACACCTTCGTCTACTACAAAGTCCAATACCTCTGACCCATATACTTTTAAGATGGCACACTCAATGGCGTATTCTTCGGCACCACCTAATAAGGCAGCAGACAAATCCTTTCCTGCTGCTAATAGTTCGTGCTCTTTTTCGTCAATATTTTTTGCCACTCTATACAATGCTGCCTCGCCTACCCATAAACGAATAGCCATTTCGGCTAATTTATGTCTGATGGCACCAAATTTTACAATTGGCAATTTAAACTGCTCTCTTGCTTTTGCATATTTTAAAGTAGTTGATAATGCTCTTCTTGCACCACCAATGGTAGCCGCGCCTAACTTTAATCTTCCAATATTTAAAATATTAAAGGCAATGATATGTCCTCTTCCAATTTCTCCTAACACATTTTCTACTGGTACTTTACAATCTTGAAAATACAATTGCACTGTAGACGATCCTTTGATGCCCATTTTATGTTCTTCTGGTCCTTGAGTAAAACCTTCGGTGCCGCGCTCTACAATGAATGCGGTAAATTGCTCGCCATCTATTTTTGCAAACACAGTATAGATATCTGAGAATCCACCATTGGTGATCCAACACTTTTGGCCATTCAATATATAATGTTTGCCATCTGCAGATAATTTTGCAGTGGTCTTTGCACTTAATGCATCTGATCCACTATTTGGTTCTGTTAATCCATAAGAACCTTTGTATTCACCACTTGCTAATTTTGGAACATATTTTGCTCTTTGTGCTTCGGTACCAAAATATAAAATTGGTAAAGTACCAATACCTGTGTGCGCAGCGTTGGCTACAGAGAAGGAATAGCCGCCACCTAGGTACTCTGCTACAATGGTAGAAGTGATGAAATCCTTACCCATGCCACCATACTGTTCTGGTACAGAAACCCCTAACAGGCCCTGTTCGCCTGCTTTTTCTAATAAACCTGGCATCAAGCCTGGCTCTAATTTGTCCATTCTTTCAACGACTGGTAACACTTCTGTATCCAAAAATTGGCTACACATGTCACGCACCATCAACTGCTCTTCGTTGAATTCTTCTGGGATGAAAACGTCTTCGGATTTTACTTCTTTAATGATCCATTCTCCACCTTGAATTGTTGCTGCCATAAAATATAATTTAATTATTTACTATTCTCGTATACACGTTGAAAAACACTTTTCACTATTTCAATTTCTTCTTTACTAATACCTTGTAATGCCTCGTTCATTGTTTGATTGGCTAAGTTGTAAGTCGCTTCCTGTAAGGGTTTCGCGGCATCGGTTAAATAAACTAAGTTGACTCTTCTGTCATCTTTAGATGCAATTCTTTCCACCAATCCTAACCTTTCAATATTATCTATCAACCTAGTGATACTTGCTTTGTCTCTGAATGTACGCGTGCATAATTCTTGTTGACTCAAACCATCTTCCTTCCATAAATGGTATAAGATGGACCACTGTTCAATGGTAATTTCTAATCCTGCATTGCGAAAATTCTTTTGCAATCTTCTTGCAACAGCAGTAGAGGCAATGCCATTGATAACACTGTATAATTCCCCTCGTTTAAATTGGTTGTTTGACATATAGTTAGTTATGCAACTATTATAAAAGTACAACGATTTTAAGGATTCTACCAAATATTTACCCTTTAACTTTGCCACATGGAGTATCTATTGGATTGGGCTGTTGCTATCTTAACAATCATGTATGCCGTTATCTTAATGGCTTACCGCTTTTGGTTTGGCAAAATGCAGCTATTCCAGTTCAATTACGCCAATCATCCTATCCAGATTGAACAATTTAACCCTGTTTATAGGCCAACCCAATTCACTGTCATTATTCCTGCCCGAAACGAAGCTGCAAATATTAAAGCATGCGTAGATAGTATTCTGGCGCAGGAGTATCCTTCCGATGCTTTTGAAATTATAGTCATTGATGATTTTTCGGAAGATGATACGGCATTTATTGTAACTGCTTTAAGCCAGCAATATCCGCAAGTCAAGTTATTACAATTAAAGGATCACTGTAAAGAAGGAGAGACCCTGGCTTATAAAAAGAAGGCCATTGAAATTGCTGTGGCAGAAGCAAAAGGGGATTGGATTTTGACCACAGATGCGGATTGTATTGCACCTAAAAAATGGTTGCTTTTATACAATGCCTATATCCAACAACACCAACCTTGTTTTGTGGCGGCTCCAGTTATGTTCATTAAAACTTCAGGTATTTTAAATCAATTTCAGTTATTGGATTTTTTGGCCTTACAAGGTATCACGGCCGCTGCAGTGGGCGCTGGCAAGCACTCTATGAGCAATGGCGCTAATTTAGGTTTTGAAAAAACCGCATTTATTGCCGTGGGCGGTTATCAAGGTGTAGACCATATTGCAAGTGGGGATGATATGTTTTTAATGCATAAGATGAGAGAGACTTTACATAAGCCTGTGGGTTATTTATTTCATCCCGATGCCATAGTGATGACTGCTGCGATGGATACTTGGAAAGGTTTTATCATGCAAAGAATTCGTTGGGCGAGCAAAGCAAGATACTATGATGATCGTTCCATTACCATGGTCTTGACAGTGGTGTATTTTTTTAATTTGAGCTTCATTTCATTGGCATTGATGGGTAGTTGGAGTACCCTTTTAATTGCGCTGGCAACTAAAACCTTCTTTGAATTGTTCTTTTTGGATCCGGTGGCTAAATTTTTTAAGCTTCAGCCGGAGCTAAAACATTTTGTGTTCTATCAACCCATCCACATTGTCTACAATATTGCTGCAGGCCTATTTGGACAGCTAAAAACCTATTCCTGGAAGGGTAGAACGGTTAAATAAGCTGCTTTTGTATAAGAAACGAGCTATTTTTAGTAATTTTGCCCCTAATATTTGATTATGTCTACTGAAACTATAATTCCTCAATTGGCTGCTTTAACCGCAAAAGATTTTGCGACAGACCAAGAAGTGCGTTGGTGCCCTGGCTGTGGAGACTATTCTATTTTGGCGCAGGTGCAAAAAGTGATGCCAACGATTGGCGTGGCTAAGGAGAATATTGTAATCATTAGTGGAATTGGTTGTAGTAGCCGTTTCCCTTATTATATGAATACTTTTGGGATGCACTCCATTCATGGTCGTGCGACTGCCATTGCAAGTGGATTAAAAGCAGCTCGTCCTGAACTAAGTGTTTGGATTGTGGCTGGTGATGGAGACGCATTAAGTATTGGTGGTAACCATACCATTCATATGCTAAGAAGAAATTTTGATGTGAATTTTTTAGTGTTTAATAATCAGATTTATGGTTTAACCAAAGGGCAGTACTCGCCAACTTCTGAATTAAATAAAATCACTAAGAGCACGCCAATGGGTAGTATTGATCATCCATTTAATCCTGCTGCTTTGGCGTTGGGTGCGGATGCAAGTTTTATTGGGCGTAGCATGGATCGTGACCCTAAGCATTTACAAACAATGATTACGCGCGCACAACAACATAAAGGATCTTCGTTCTTAGAGATTTATCAGAACTGTAATATTTTTAATGATGGGGCCTTCGAAATTTTCACCGAGAAAGCATCTAAGCCTTTACACGCTTTATTTGTAGAGCAGGGCAAGCCATTGACTTTTGGCACAAATAACGAAATGGGTATTCGCTTTGATGGATTGCGTCCAGAAGTTGTAACGCTTGGCGAAAAGTATAGTGCAGATGATTTATGGATCCACGATGAAAAAGATTTTTATAAAGCACAGGTCTTAGTGCGTTTGTTTGATAATCCTAGCGAAGTGGCTGCTTATTTTCCTCGTCCTTTTGGTGTATTCTATACCGCTGATCGTCCTTGTTACGAAGACATGATGGCATTACAAGTAGAGGAAGCCATGACTAGCAAAGGCATGGGCGATTTAGATAAATTAATTCGTGGCAAAGAGACTTGGCAGATTTTATAAGTCGTATAAAATTTCAATTTCAATAAATTTCAATTTCACAGATCGATATAATTTCTTTTAAGGGCTGTCATCACCATGGCGGTCCTTTGTTTTACCGCTAATTTTTTAAAAATCCGATCTCGATAGCCGTAAATGGTATACACACTTTTTTGCAGGTATGCCGCAACCTCTTCATAACTATAATCCTTGGTGCAGGCTTGTATAAATTTTACTTCATTCTCCGTTAGTGGATTTTTATTATAGTTTAACGCTTTGATGTCAATGCCTTGCAATACATTTTTAGTAATGAGCTTGCACTTGTCGGCAGATAAATTAAACTTCGTTTTTCTTTGCACACATTGTTTTAAATCAATCATAGGCTCGTCTGTAAAAAAGATACCATTGAGTCCGTGCTTCATCAAAAAACAAATGGAGTTGATTTGCTTTTCGTTGGATTTTAATAAAATGTAAGTATAAGTATTGCTTGCTCGAATGGCTTGAATGATTTTAAGTAAGTTTTGATGTCCATAGTCATCGGACAAAATGCAGAGCGCAATACGTTCCTTTGTATTTTCTACATAGCGCTGCATTTCTTTGATACAGCTGGTTTGAAAAATGACTTTACAATCTTCCTGTTGTTCGATACAAGCTGACACTGCGTTTCGGATTAATATTTTCTCCTCTAAGTAGATGATTGAAAACATAATTTTCTTTTACCAAATTAAAGCTATTTTTAAGGGAATTAAATGGGTATTTATACCTATCAACTTTATGCTAATATCAATTCATCCTACGCATCCTCAACCTAGACAATTGGCTATGGTAGCGGATTGTCTTCAATCTGGCGGTATCATTGCGTATCCCACAGATACCATTTACGGATTGGGTTGTTCTATTTTTAAACAGGACGCGATTGAGAAAATTTGTGCCATAAAAAAAGTAGATCCTGAGAAAACAAACCTGAGTTTTATTTGTGCCGATTTAAGTGATTTAAGTTTGTATGCAAAAAGTATTGACAATAGTTTGTTTCGTATTTTAAAAAAAGCCTTGCCTGGTCCATACACTTTTATTTTACCTGCTAGTAAAGAAGTGCCTAAAATTTTGCAGTCTAAGAAAAAAACAATTGGACTTCGTATTCCTGATAATTTAATTGCATTATCCATTATCAAAACTTTAGGGCATCCAATTTTGTCGGCAAGCTTTCCGGGGGAGGAAGTAGAAGAGTATACCGATCCAGAAATCATTTATGATAACTGGGGCAAACAAATAGACATGGTCGTGGATGGCGGAATAGGAGGGATCATCCCCTCTACTGTGGTGGATTGCACGACGGATGCATATCAGGTGATTCGCCAAGGCGCTGGGGTTTGGGATTATTAGTCCTAATGAGTAAAATTGATCCCTTGGGAAATTCAATTAAGCCAACTAAATTTTGAAACTTTTTCGGTGTTCATCACAAAGGCCATGAAGGGCGATGGCTGCGCGATGCGCAGCGGTGCCGTATCCTTTATTTTGGTCCCATCCATACTGCGGGTACTTTTTGTGCAACTCAATCATATAGGCATCACGAGCGGTTTTTGCAAGGATACTGGCAGCGGCTATATGGGCATATAGCCCATCGCCCTTAATGATGGTTTGGTGCGGCAGTTTTTTATAAGGGTAAAATCTGTTTCCATCCACCGCAATAAACTGAGGTCGTTTTTTCAATTGATCCAAGGCCAGGTGCATGCTTTTAATACTTGCTTTTAAGATATTGATCTCATCTATTTGAGCTGGGGTTTGTGATCCAATCGCCCATGCAATAGCTACTTCTTTAATAATGGGGACAAGTGCAGTTCTTTGTTTTTCGCTTAATTTTTTGCTATCATTAATAAGGGGATGGTAAAAATCTTTTGGTAAAATCACTGCTGCAGCAAATACCGGTCCGGCATAACAACCTCTGCCAGCTTCGTCGCAGCCAGCCTCTAATTTGTCGGCTTGATAATAATTAAGGAGTTTGGGCAAACCTATTTATTTAGTAAGTTCAAATATATCAAAGTCAGTTGATACTAAAGACTTGATCCTTGATCAATTTTGTTCAATATCTAATGAACTTAACAGCATTCTTTTTCACAAAGCAAAATCAATCTTAATTATGATGGTGATTATTGCTTTGAATTCCACTTCCTTGAAGATTTACTTAGTAACTTTGTGTAAAGCATAAAGGGCTTAGGTCCTATATCATATTGAAGTAGTTAGAAGTTAATTTATCTATGGAATTACAAGACAATAAATCTCGCGCTGTTGCCAATTGGCTAATCCTGGGAGTAGCTATGACCATTGTGCAAATTGCACTAGGTGGTATTACGCGTTTAACTGGTAGTGGCTTATCTATAACAGAATGGGAGGTAGTCACTGGTACTTTACCTCCAATGAATCAAGCTGCTTGGCAGTTGTTATTTGAAAAATACAAAACGACACCCCAATTTCAATTATTGAATTTTGACTTTACAATTGATAATTTTAAGTTCATCTTTTTTTGGGAATGGTTTCACCGCTTATGGGCAAGAATCATTGGCTTCGTATTTGCTTTTGGATTTATTTATTTTATTGTAAAAAAATATTTCCAACCTGCAATGATTCGTCCTTTAGTGATTTTATTTTTATTGGGTGCTTTGCAAGGGGGGATTGGTTGGATCATGGTAGCAAGTGGACTTGAGGGGGATGCAGTATATGTGAAGCCAACGCGCTTGGCATTGCATTTTATTTTTGCAATGGGTTTACTATCTTATACTTATTGGTTTGCCCTTTCCTTAAAAGTGAAACCTGTTGAAAAAGCGCATTTAAGTATTGAGGCACAAGCCAGTTTTAAAGGCTTTCGTGTTTGGGCTTGGGTGGTACTTGGGCTTTTGTTTTTTCAATTAATTTATGGTGCGCTCATGGCCGGGCACAAAGCAGCAAACGTAGCAAGCACTTGGCCAACTATTAATGGGGAGTGGGTTCCTACGCATTTAATGGGTAAGGAAAATTTCTTCTTAAATGCCATTGACAACACCACTTGGATACATTTTGTGCATCGCGGATTGGCGTATATTTTATTAGCAGTGGTTGTTTATTGGGTCGCTCAAATGCGTAAAATTCAGGGAAACTTATTTTGGAGTAATGTCAAGACATTGCCTTTATATATTGTATTACTGCAAGTGTTATTAGGTATTTTTTCGGTGTTGACTAGTAAACATATTATTCCTGGAACTTGGGGCAATTTTGAGTGGATGGCACAATTGCATCAATTAGTGGGGATGTTATTATTACTTTCAGTGGTGAATATCATTTATGCGACTAAGTCTGTAAGGGATACTGCGCAATAATGTTTAATTTTATTTTAAATATATTTTTATGAATAGAGATATTGCTGATATCCGTCGCGACTACCAATTAGCTTCTTTGGATGAAGCCACGAGCATGGAACATCCAATGGATCAATTCACTATTTGGTGGAACGATGCCATTGAAAGCAATATCGACGAGGTGAATGCTTTTGTATTGTCCACAGTGAAAGCCAATGGGGCACCTGCTTCTAGAGTGGTCTTATTAAAAGGCTATACACCCGAAGGTTTTGTATTTTTTACCAATTATGATTCTGCAAAGGGATTGCAAGTAGAAGCCCATCCTCATGTAGCCATGAATTTTTTCTGGAAAGAATTAGAGCGTCAAGTGCGCATTACAGGGACGATTAAAAAAATAAGCAAAGAAGAAAGTGAAACCTATTTTCATTCGAGACCCGTTGGTAGCCAATTAGGTGCATGGTCCTCGCCACAAAGTAGAATCATTCCTGATAGGACATTCTTAGAAGACCTTGTTGCAGAAACTACTGAAAAATTTAAAGATGGGATTATACCATTACCTCCAGATTGGGGCGGGTATATTATTCATCCTACAGAAATAGAATTCTGGCAGGGACGTAGCTCTCGTTTACACGATCGCCTTCAATACAGTTTACATGACAATGGACATTGGGTGAAAGTTAGACTAGCACCCTAGGCCTTACGGCTTATTACTTTCTTTGCTGCAGCAACAATATTTACTGCATCCAATCCGTATTTAGTTAACAATTGGTTTGGTGTGCCACTCTCTCCAAAAGTATCTTGTGTGCCAATGTATTCAACAGGCACTGGGTAATGCTTTGCAGCAGCTTGCGCCACCACATCTCCCATACCACCAATCACGTTATGCTCTTCGGCAGTGACTACGCAACCTGTTTTCTTTAAACTATTAATAATTGCTGCTTCGTCAAATGGTTTAATGGTATGTAAGTTGATGACTTCTACACTAATGCCTTCTGCTTCTAATTGTTTTGCTGCCTCAATCGATTTCCATACAAGGTGTCCGCATGCTACAATTGTTACATCAGTTCCTTCTGCTAAAATTTGTGCTTTACCAATCACAAAATCAGATCCATCTTCTTTGGTGAAGTTGGGCCATTTTGGTCGACCGAATCTTAAGTACACTGGACCTTCGTAGCCTGCAATCATTTTTGTTGCAGCTTTGGTTTGGTTATAATCACATGGCACAATCACGGTCATGCCCGGTAACATTTTCATTAATCCAATATCTTCTAATATTTGATGTGTTGCACCATCTTCTCCTAAAGTTAAACCAGCATGCGATGCACAAATTTTTACATTCTTGTCTGAGTAGGCAACACTTTGTCTAATTTGATCATACACACGACCTGTGCTAAATCCAGCAAAAGTAGTCGTGTAGGGGATTTTACCACCAATGGTTAAGCCCGCTGCAATACCAATCATATTGGCTTCTGCAATACCTACTTCAATGAAGCGCTCTGGTAGTTCTTTCATCAATGGGCCTAATTTAAAAGAACCTGCTAAGTCTGCAGTCAAGACCACGACATTTTTATTTTCTCTCGCGATTTCTAAAATGCCATCTCCAAATCCTGCTCTTGTTTCTTTTTCGTTTTGAACTACGATATCTTTTGCGTTCATATTGTTAGGTTATACTTTGAAATAAATTTATTTTTTCGCACATTGATTTTTTATTTTCAATGTAGTGTTCGTCCTAGTTTTCGAAAGTAGAGTAGAAGTAAGGTGTCTTAGCTTCAAACTCTGCAGCACAGGTGTCTACCATTTTGTAGACCCTAGTGATACCCAACGCTTTTCTTTTTTCATAGACCTCGTCGTCTGACACATTGCCTTGTAATACTTTTGCAATTTGTAAATCACTAAAACCATGCTTCTTTGCTTCCTTAAATGTTTCAGTTGGCAAGGTCGCGAGTTCATGCTTTGCAATTTCTTTTTCTATATCACAGATGATCCTGATTTGATATAAGAACCAATTGTCTATGCCTGTTGCTGCTGCAATAGATCTTACCGTAGAGCCTTGCATCAATGCATCTTTGATTCTGAAGATACGATCCCATTTTGGAGTCTTAATATACTCCATCAACTCTTCGTTCTTCATTAAACTTTTTCCATAATAGCCCAATCCAATTGCTTCGTTCTCTAAAGACTGACATGCTTTTTGAATGGCTTCTGTAAAGCTTCTTCCTATCGCCATCACTTCTCCCACACTCTTCATTTGTAATCCTAAAGTATCATTAGCGCCTTTGAATTTATCAAAATTCCATCTTGGTACTTTTACAATTACATAATCCAATGCTGGTTCGAAGTATGCAGAAGTAGTTTGTGTGATTTGATTTTTTAATTCATCTAAATGATATCCGATGGCTAATTTTGCTGCAATTTTTGCGATAGGGTATCCAGTTGCTTTGGATGCCAATGCAGAAGACCTTGACACACGTGGATTAATCTCTACTGCAATTAATTCCTCTGTGATTGGATTTTGTGCAAACTGCACGTTACATCCTCCAGAAAAATTACCTAAACTGCGCATCATCAACATGGCTTTATTACGCATGTCCTGAAATGCGGTATCGCTCAATGTCATTGCTGGCGCTACTGTGATTGAATCTCCAGTATGCACGCCCATTGGATCTAAGTTCTCTACAGTACATATAATCACCACGTTATCCGCCTGGTCTCTTAATAATTCTAATTCATATTCTTTCCATCCTAACACTGCTTTCTCTACCAATACTTCGTGCATTGGGGAAGCCTTCAAACCTCTTTCTAATGCAGCATCTAATTCACTTGCATCATGTACAAATCCGCCACCTGTTCCTCCTAATGTAAATGATGGACGAATTACCAATGGGAATCCTATTACTTGTGCAAATTCTTTTCCTTCTAAAAAACTATTGGCAACCCTACTCGGCGCCACTGCAATACCAATCTTCACCATCAATTGTCTAAATAATTCTCTGTCTTCTGCTGTGTTGATTGCTGCCACATCCACCCCAATCATTCTACAGTTGTATTGCTCCCAAATGCCTAATTCGTCTGCTTCCTTACACAGGTTCAATGCAGTTTGTCCTCCCATGGTAGGTAAGACTGCGTCGATCTGATTTTCTTTTAATATTTGCTCTATACTTTCGATGGTCAATGGCAATAAATAAACCTTGTCTGCCATCATTGGATCTGTCATGATTGTGGCAGGATTGCTATTGATCAAAATCACTTTAATCCCCTCTTCTCTCAACGATCGAGCGGCTTGTGATCCCGAATAGTCAAACTCGCAGGCCTGTCCAATAATAATGGGTCCAGAACCTACAATTAAAATGGATTTGATGGTAATATCTCTTGGCATGGCTACAAAAATATAAATTGTGCAAATCTATTAATTTTTGGTTGTATTCGGTCCATTTTAAGTGAAACAATTTTCTCCTTTTTAATTCGTATCTTCACCACAATACTATATGTTATGGCAGTTATAAAAGAAGGGGCTAAGGCACCAGCATTCAAAGGAGCCGATCAACACGGAAAAACAGTCTCAATCGCGGATTTTAAAGGGCAAAAATTAGTTTTATACTTCTATCCAAAGGACGATACTCCAGGTTGTACAGCGCAGGCTTGCAATTTGCGTGATAATTATAAGAAATTGATTAAGAAGGGGATCGCTATTTTGGGTGTCAGCGTAGATTCGGTGGCCTCTCACGTGAAATTCATCGATAAATACGAGCTTCCTTTCTCTTTAATCGCAGACGAAGACAAGAAAATCGTTGACAAATACAATCTTTGGGGCCAGAAGAAGTTCATGGGGAAGACCTATATGGGCACTTCAAGAACCACTTTTTTAATTGACGAAGCTGGCATGGTGCAGCATATCATTGAAAAGCCAGATACAAAAGACCATACTGCCGAGATTTTGGCTGTTTCTGGTTGGTAGATTTCAGTTGGTGCTTAATTCCAATTTTACTTCGCAATGATATATGTCAGCCAGCTTAAAAGATAAGCTAGTCCTGTCATCATAAAAAATTGAATCGTCGGCCATTTCCAAGTACCTGTTTCCCTTTTCACAATAGCGAGTGTACTCATACATTGCATTGCAAGTACATAAAATACCATCAATGAAAGTGCAGTGGCTAAACTATAAACTGGTTTGCCATCAGGCCAAACAGAGGCACGTAATTTTTCTCTTAAGCTACTGTTGTTATCCTCCTCTACACTATACAAGGTAGCCATGGTCCCTACAAATACTTCTCTTGCTGCAAAGGATGTAATCAGTGCAATGCCAATCTTCCAATCATATCCAAGTGGCTTTATAATTGGCTCAATTTTTTTACCTAAAATACCCGCATAAGAATTAGCAAGCTTATCGGTATTGTATTGTTTTTCTAATTGTGCTTCTTGTGTTGGATTCGCTTTAATTGCCAATGCATATTGCGCATCAAGTTGTTTCATTTTTGTATCGGGTCCGTAAGAACTTAAGAACCATAACAACAAACTAATCATCATAATCACTTTACCCGCGTCCACGACAAATATTTTTGCCTTCTGAATCATTGTCATGCCCACATTGCCCCAACGTGGTGCGCGGTAGACTGGTAGTTCTAAAATAAAATAACTTTTCTCTTTTATTTTAATAAACAACTTAAGGATAAAGCTTGCTAAAAGTGCCATCACAATACCTAATAAATAAAGTGCCATCATCACCAAACCTTGGAGGCTTAAAAAACCAAAATACATGGTATTGTCTATCACCAAAGAAATCAAAATAGTATATACAGGCAATCTTGCACTGCAACTCATAAAAGGCGTGACCAATATCGTGAGTAAGCGCTCTTTTTTATTTTCAATATTTCTCGCGCTCATAATAGCTGGCACAGCGCATGCAAAACCACTAATCATTGGCATCACACTCTTTCCATTCAGTCCCACTTTACGCATAAGTTTATCACTTAAGAAACTGATCCTAGCCATATACCCCGTGTCTTCTAGCAAAGTGATGAGGCCAAATAAAATCATAATCTGCGGCACAAAAATCACAATCCCCCCAATGCCGGCTACAAATCCATTCACTAGTAAGTCCTGCCACCAAGCTTGAGGCAATACCGCATTTAAATAAGTGGTGATATTGGTAAAAATCCATTCAATCCCATCCATTGGAAAAGAGGCCATCCAGAATACAGACTGAAATAATAAAAACAAAACACTCAATAAAATAATATACCCACCAACACGGTGTAACAATATATTGTCTAATCGGTCTGTTCTTTTTTTCTTCGCAGTTGGGTCTGGCTCGGTTACCCATTTTTTCATCAGCTCTTGAATGCGTTGATAGCGTTGTAAGATTTCTTGAGCCTGTGTTTTGGTGTGGTTAAAATCGTTCTCAAGTTCTATCTGCTCTATATTTTCCTGCATCTCTTGATCCAAAGGAAAAGTTTCGTGGTGCATTAAATAATGCAAAGCAGCATAGTCACTATGTGTTGGGTATGTTTTTTTAAATGCATCAATGGCAGCAGGGGCAAGATTTTTATTGTCAATAAAACTTGCTTGATTTCTGGAGCGAGGTGTTTCTATAATCTGACCCAATACTTTTTTTAATTCACCTAAGCCTTTATTTTTTCTTGCATCCACCGCAACTACAGGAATACCTAAATCGGATTGTAGTCCAGCGATATCAATTTTAATGCCCTTTTTTTGTGCGAGGTCATTCATAGTGAGCGCTAATACGACAGGAATTTTTAAATCAATGATTTGACTACAAAAAAGTAAATTCCTTTTTAAATTACTTGCATCTGCAATTAATAAAATCACATCTGTTTTTACATCCTCATCTACCCCCATTAACACTCGGTATGCCACCCATTCATCTTCTCTCTTTGGATAAAAACTATAAGTGCCCGGAAGATCAATGAGTGTGCTTGCATGCACGCCAATTTTCAGGTCTCCTGTTTTCTTGTCTACAGTTACACCAGGGAAATTGCTTACTTTTTGTTGTAAACCAGTTAGGGCATTAAAAAGAGAACTTTTTCCACTGTTGGGATTACCCACTAAGGCGATATGTATACCTGCTTTCACGATTGGTCGCAAAGCTAGCCATTAAGCATAGGGACTACTTACGAAATTAGAAATTGAAAGCTTTTGAAATATATGAGTTTTGACAGTTTTTAAAGAATTTGCTGATTAAACTACGCTTCAATGCTTAATTTTGAGCTACAAACAAGATCAATGCGTCCAATTATTTCCTTCCTCTTACTATTTGTATCCTTTTTCGGTCTAGCCCAAAAACAAAATAAGGGGGATCGTCAGCTGGTGAAAAATTTAAAACTACATGTTCAGTATTTAGCGAGCGATGTGCTTGAAGGGCGTCGCGCAGGTAGTGAAGGCGAGCAAAAAGCGGTTGACTATATTATTGCACAATATGAAAGTACAGGTTTACAACCTATGGGGACGCAAGGATATCTTCAAGCATTTCCAATCAATGAAGGAAAAAAATGGGGTGCAAATGCATTTTTGAAAGTCAATCAACAACCAATGGAATTTGGTACTGATTTTTTTACTGTGTCCACTGGATTGAATGGTCAATTAAAGACGAGGTCAACCCTTGCATTAGAAGAAGCAGGACAAGTTTGGTTTAAAGATTTGCAAGAGGTATTAGAAGAGCAACAAAGCAATCCGCATTTTGATTTGCAAGAGTGGATGAAGACAACCAGTTCTGAGATGCATCAAAAAAATGCCAAAGCATTGTTCTTATACAATAGCGGTAGTTTGGTAGACAATATACAATTTAACAAATTTGATACGGCTGCTGCCTTAGCGATTCCGGTGGTGTATATTACTAAAGATGGGTTTAAAAAATATTTTAATGATGCCTTAGGCACATTTGATATTGAAACAAACTTGGTAGTAGAGACACAAATTAGAACAGGAAAAAATGTAGTGGCATTCATTGATAATAAAGCAGCCCATACTGTTGTATTAGGTGCGCACTTAGATCACTTAGGGTACAACCAAGACAAAAATGCATTGGATATTAATAATGACATCCGTAATGGCGCCGACGATAATGCCAGTGGTACTGCGGCTTTGATTGAATTGGCTAAATTATTACAAAAGGAATCCAAGCAAGGAAACCTGCACAATCAAAATAATTATTTAATCATTCATTTCTCTGCAGAAGAACTTGGTTTAATAGGAAGTAAATATTGGTTAGACCATCCAACCATTCAAACTAGTTTTAATTATATGGTGAATATGGACATGGTGGGCAGGTATGACGCAACTAAAAAAATGAGCTTAGGTGGATATGGCACTTCTAGTAAGTGGTCCGAAATTATTTCAAAAACACCTACTACATTATTGTATACCATTGATAGTGCCGGAACGGGTCCAAGTGATCATGCTAGTTTTTATAGAAAAGATATGCCAGTCTTATTTATGTTTACCGGCAGCCACGCTGATTACCATAAAGCAACAGACGATTGGGATAAGATTAATTATGAGGGACAAAAAGATATCCTCCGTTTTGTGCAAGGAATTATTCAAACTACTAACACTTATGGTAAGTTAGATTTCTTAAAAACGCGGGAAGCTGCAATGGGCCGTAGTACAAAGTTTACAGTGAGTTTAGGCGTGATGCCTGATTATGCGTATACTGGCACTGGGCTTAGGATTGAGGGTGCTTCTGCTGGTAAATTAGGGGAAAAATTGGGCTTAAAAGCGGGTGATATTTTATTGCAAATGGGCGACTATAAATTCATCGATGTGATGAGCTATATGACCACTTTGTCTAAGTTTAAAAAAGGGGATAGTACTTTTTTAATTTATAAAAGAGGTACAGAAGAAATTAAAGTGGAGATTGTTTTTTAAAGATATAAACGTAAATTCATTCAACTGATATTTTAATTATTGTGAGCGCAAAAATTATTTTAAACCAAGAAGAAATTAATGAACAAGATTTTGAGGGCTCTCGAATCTTGGGGATCACTGCGCCTATTAAAAATTATCAGTTTTGTATTTTACTCAATCAGTATATGGGCTTTGAATTTAGGTTTAATCCCAACCACGAAATTGCATTGAAACGTAAAAATAGAACCTATTATTTTTCTATGTATGAGGGATATGAGCCCAATACCACTATTGGCCATTTTGTATACCACAATCAATTTGATGGTGAGTATTTATTACCCGAATTAAAACACATGGATTTTATTTGGTGGATCCGTGGTGAATGGATTGAAGATGAAAAAGTAAAAGATATTTTATACACGATAAGAAATATCAAAGGCGTGCAATTGGTTGCAGAGCTCACGCCAGATCAAATCAAAAACAAAGGACATTTAATTTTTGAATAATTTTTTTAAAAGCTAAGCCTTCTATCTATTCTTATCCAAATTTCCTTGTATTTGGCTTACCAATTTTTTTACTCTTTATATTCTAATCGATATAAATTCTTTTTTCTTTTGCAGCCTTGCACTCTCCAATAGGGCTAAAGTATTCAATCCCCATATCTTGTAAAATAGTTTGTACTTCTTTTAAAGCAGTAGGTGCAACAGCAATTAATAAACCACCATTGGTCTGCGGATCCGGTAATAATAATTTGGCTTCTACTTCATCTACCCCAGGGCCCAAAACCACGCCAGCACTAACTGAACTCCAATTGCGTGCAGTTGCACCAGGGATCGTTTTTTGAGCAATATAATTTCTTACCGCTGGTATAATAGGTAGTTGATTATAGTGAATAGACGCCGATAAATTACTGCCTTCCATCATCTCGGTTAAATGTCCAAGTAATCCAAAACCCGTTACATCGGTCATAGCATGTACTTCTTTTATTTTTCCTAATGCTTCTCCTGCTTTATTAATAGTAGTGAGTTGCTTCACTAAAAAATTTAAATCTTCCTCTGTCAGCACGGCTCTTTTTTGTGCAGTCGCCATAATGCCCACACCCAATGGTTTGGTTAATATTAATAGATCACCTTCCTTAGCCGTATCATTTCTTTTTAAATTTTCGATATCGACTAATCCATTGACTACTAATCCAAAAATTGGATCCTGACTATCAATACTATGTCCTCCTGCAATCACAATACCAGCATCTGTACAAGTTTTGCGTGCACCTTCCATTACTTTAGCTGCTTCACTTGCAGGCAGCGTAGCCAATGGCCAACCTAGTACAGCTAATGCAAAAATGGGCTTGCCTCCCATGGCATAGACATCGCTAATGGCATTCGCTGCAGCAATTTGTCCAAAAGCAAAAGCATCATCCACAATGGGCATAAAAAAATCGGTCGTACTAATCATGGCCATTTTTTCGTCTAGCTGATACACTGCTGCATCATCTCTACTATCGTTGCCTACTAATAAATTTTTTACATTCGTTTTAGCACCTACATTATGTGCAGCTAATATTTCTGAAAGTATAGCGGGTGAAATTTTACATCCGCAACCACCGCCTTTAGAATGTTCTGTTAATTTTATACTCATATTTACTTTATTATTTTTAAGTCGCTTTATAGCTGATAACTATTTCACAATTATTTTATTTCTATACACGCTGCATCAAAAGCTTGAATGGTTTTTTCATCGCCCTCCATCAACCAACCTTGAATCGATTTTGTGAGTGCTTTTGACAATGCTTCCTGCAAAGAAAGGATGTCCCAGTCACGCCCAGTAATTTGTTTTAAGGAAACAGGATTGGGTGCTTCTGGCGAAAATACAGTTTGGTTGATATTGATCCCAATGCCCACAACCGCCCAGGTCCATTCCGTGCCTTTGAGCAGATTTTCGATCAAAATCCCCCCTGCCTTTCTGTCACGCCAATAAATATCATTTGGTCGTTTTATCTTGGTATCTCCATTGGTATGGGCATCAAAAAATGCACGAATCCCTAATGCAATGGCTGCTGAAAACCCAATTTGGTCGGTGGGTGTCCATTTTTTGAGTGCATCTAGCTTTTTTAACTCCAATATATAGCTACAAAGGATGTTTTGGCCCTTTGAACTCTCCCAAACACGTCCATGTTGTCCTTTTCCATGGGTTTGATAATCTGCCCTAAAACAACTGCCAGACTTTGACAATCCGGCCTTGATTTGTGCCATGGCATAGATATTGGTACTATCAATGGTGGACAGTTCTATCAACGGTGCGCCTAATACGATATTTGGTGTGGCAGGTGACAAAGAATTGCTATTTTTGTAAAGTTAGTTTAGAAACAGGATTTAATTCATTAAAAATAACCGCATTGGAACATCTTTCTTCTTTAAATGACCGTAAAAAAAACACGGTAACAAGACTCACTCGCAGCTCAAAAATCTTCAAAACCATTATTCAGGCTATCTTGGATAAAAAAGGTGAAAATGTAATTAGCCTTGACCTTAAAAAAGTACATGAGGCGGCAGCTGATTTCTTCATTATTTGTGAAGCAAGTAACACGACACAGCTAAAAGCCATTGCAGATTATATCGATTATGAGGTAAAGCACAAGTGTGATGATCTTCCTTATAAAACAGAGGGAAAGCAAGGCGGGCAGTGGTTGCTCATTGATTATATCAATGTAGTGGTGCATGTGATGCACCCAGAAGCACGTGGATTTTATAAATTGGAAGAGTTATGGAGTGACGCAGAAATGAAAACACACGAAGATTAGTTTATCTAAGGTCAACAATATTCATTTCTACTTGTTTATATAAAAAGCAGCAACAGCAAACCTACTATGTCAGAATCAAAAAATAATAAAAAGAAGAATTCGCCTTTGGGAGAGGGGCCCAAAATGCCCAAGTTCAATATCTATTGGATATATGGACTAATTGCATTGTCTCTTTTCTCGGCTCGATTTTTTCAAATGGCACCCGAATTAACCACCACTACTGAACAAGAGTTCAAGCAAGTGATGTTGATGCGTGGTGATGTGGAACGCATTGACCTTGTTCAAAACAAAGAGATCGTTCGCGTATACATTAAGGTAGATAGTATTCAGAAGGACTACTACGTGCAAAAGTTTAAGAAGAAATTAGATAAAGCAAAAGTAAAAGGGGTACCATTGTTTGAATTTAGTGTAACAGATTGGAATAGTTTCAACGAACGTTTACAAAAGTTCTATGAGCAAAAAGGCATTCAAGAAGTACCGCAGAATACGATTAAAGAAGGTGAGTGGTTTGGTCCAATCGCCAACACCATATTTACAATGTTAATCATTGTCGTGATTTGGATGGTCATGATGCGCAAAATGGGAGGCGGCGCAGGAGGTAGTGGCGGCGGCCCTGGTGGCATCTTTAATGTAGGCAAATCAAAAGCGACTTTATTTGAAAAAGGCGGCACTAAAGTCAATATCACTTTTGCAGATGTCGCTGGTTTGGAAGAAGCAAAAGAAGAAGTGATGGAGATTGTGGACTTCTTAAAACAACCAAAAAAATATACAGCCCTTGGAGGTAAGATTCCAAAAGGGGCATTGTTAATAGGCCCTCCAGGTACAGGTAAAACTTTATTGGCAAAAGCCATGGCTGGAGAAGCACAAGTGCCTTTCTTTAGCTTAAGTGGTTCTGACTTTGTGGAGATGTTTGTAGGTGTTGGTGCAAGTAGAGTTCGTGATTTATTCAAACAAGCGCGTGAAAAAGCGCCATGTATTATTTTTATAGATGAGATTGATGCAATTGGTCGTGCTCGTGGTAAGAATGCGATGATGAGCAACGACGAACGCGAGAATACATTGAACCAATTGTTAGTAGAGATGGATGGATTTGGTGGAGACACTGGGATCATTATCCTAGCTGCGACCAATCGCCCAGATGTATTGGATTCTGCATTGTTAAGACCAGGACGTTTTGATCGTCAGATTTCAATTGATCGTCCAGATGTAAAAGGTCGTGAAGAAATTTTCAAAGTACACTTGGGTCCAATCAAAGTATCTGAAAGTTTAGACGTACATAAATTAGCTGAACAAACGCCAGGATTCGCAGGTGCAGATATTGCGAATGTGTGTAACGAAGCGGCGTTAATTGCTGCACGTAAAGGAAAGACAGGTGTAGAGATGAAAGATTTTCAAGACGCCATTGATAGAGTCATTGGAGGTTTAGAGAAAAAGAATAAGATTATATCTAAGGAAGAAAAAGAAGTCATTGCTTACCACGAAGCAGGTCATGCAATTTGTGGTTGGTTCTTAGAGCATGCCTATCCTTTGTTAAAAGTTACGATTGTGCCAAGAGGTACGGCTGCATTGGGTTACGCGCAGTATACACCTAAGGAACAATACTTGTATACCATTGAGCAATTAACCGATCAAATGTGTATGACATTAGGTGGACGTGCTGCTGAACAAATTTTCTTTGGTCGTATTTCAACAGGCGCTTCTAATGATTTACAACAAATTACGAAGATGGCTTATTCGATGGTGACAACTTATGGCATGAACGAAAAAATTGGCAACGTTAGTTTTTACGATCCATCACAAGAAAACACTTTCCAAAAACCATTTAGTGAAGAGACTGGAAAAATTATTGATGAAGAAGTACGCAAGATGATTGATGCTGCTTACCATAGAACTTTAGATTTATTACAATCTAAAAAAGAAGAAGTAGAGAAAGTAGCTCAAGCATTATTAACTAGAGAGGTATTACATAAGTCTGATGTAGAGGAATTGATTGGTGACCGTCCATTTGAGGAAAAGAAAATCCTTGAAGAAACAACAGTCGCTGCCAATGCAGACAATCAATTTGCGCCAAATGAAACAACTGTTGAAACGCCTGCAGATCAATCTGATGATGTGATTGAAAATGCAAACGCAACCATTCATGCAGCAGATGCTTCAGATAATCACGAATAAGTTGTAAATGGAATCGCAAGGCGCAAGACAAAAAATATTACAAAAGATAAAACAGGCACTGAAAGATCCAGTACCTGTTCCTTTTCCAGATCAAGTGGCGGATACGCCTATTTTTATCCCAACCGAAAAAGAAATGGCGATAGAGTTTGCTCAAAAGTTCAATGAACTCTTGGGCAAATTTGTGTATTGTGCAGATGAGCAAGAATTAATTAAACAATTGATTGCATTAATTATCACAAAGGGCTGGAATAAAATTTATTCAAAAGAAACAACTTGGTTGAATTCACTGCGTCCTTTACAATTTGATCCTGTTACCACAGATGATTTATCAGATTGCGATGCTGCCATTACATTATGTTCGCATTTAGTGGCAAGAACAGGCACCATCGTTTTAAGTAGTAAAGATTTAAGTGGAAGAACTGCTAGTGTGTATGCGCCTATTCATATTTGTGTTGCCTATGCCGACCAACTGGTGTATGACATGACAGACAGCTTGGTTAAATTCAAAGACAACCTAGAAGGGTTCCCTTCTATGATCAGTTATGCAACAGGGCCTAGCCGAACCGCAGACATTGAAAAGACATTGGTGGTTGGCGTACATGGACCTAAGGAAGTCTATTGTTTTTTAATCGATAACCCATTAGAGTTGTAATTTTAATTTAAACAACCTCCATGGAAATAGCAACAGGCAAAAAAGTGTATTTTCTTTCCGACTTTCATTTAGGCGCGCCTAATGATACAGAAAGCAGAAAAAGAGAGGACCGTTTGGTGCGCTTTTTACAAGATGCGCGCAAGGATGCTGGTGTTATTTTTATTGTTGGTGATATTTTTGATTTTTGGTTTGAATACAAAACTGTGGTGCCAAAAGGATTTGTTAGAATTTTAGGCACACTTGCACAAATAGCGGACGAAGGGATTGAGTTGCATATTTTTACTGGGAACCATGATTTGTGGATGCAGGACTACTTATCGAAAGAGTTGAATGCTAAACTATATTTTGAGCCACAAGAATTTACCATCCACAATAAGCAGTTTTTGATTGGACATGGTGATGGATTGGGCCCCGGAGACAATGGGTACAAGCGTTTAAAAAAAATATTTACCAATCCTATTTGTCAATGGCTGTTCAGGTGGCTACATCCAGATGCAGGCATTCAATTAGCGAATTATTTTAGTCGAAAAAGCCGTGCAAAAACGGGTAATGCAGATGAATTATTTTTAGGAGAAGATAAAGAGTGGCTCATTCTATATACCAAAGAGCAAGCTAAAACAAGGGCCATTGATTTTTTTATATTTGGCCATCGCCATTATGCAATGGACTTTAAGATCAATGAAAAAAGTAGGTATATTAATTTAGGTGATTGGATTCGATTAAACACCTATGCTGTTTTTGACGGCAATGAATTGCAATTGTTAACTTGGGAAGCAACAATATAATGCTATGAATATAGATCAAACAATATTGAGTAATTCTTTACGAAGCTATTTGCTTGTGGCTGCTATCTTATTAGTTACACTGCTTATTAAGCGATTGATATCTCGTTTTTTTGCAAGCATGATATATACTTGGGTAGACAAGAAGAACCATTCAGATTTAAGAAAAAATCATGTGCATCGTTTAATAGTGCCTATCGAACAGTTCTTAATATTTTTAGTCGCCATTATTGCGATCTACGAATTAAAGTTTCCTGAAGCATGGGATCTTAAACTTTTTAAGTTGAGTTTGCAGCAGTTTTTAGATTCTGGGGTTAAATTCATGTTTATTGTTCTTATGATCAGAGTGGGTCTAAGAACCCTGGAGTTTATATCAATCATTTTAGAGAATAAATCTAGGTTAACCAAAGACTTATCTGACGATCAATTGGTTTTATTTTTTAGAGATTTCTTTAAAGTGTTTATCTATATCGTTGGTGTCTTATTGGTATTAAGATATGTATTTAACGAAAGCATAGGCAATCTTGTAACGAGCTTAAGCCTTGTAGGTGCTGCAGTCGCTTTATCTACTAGAGAAAGTCTAGAAAATATCATTGCCTCTTTTATCATCTTTTTTGACAAGCCCTTCACCGTTGGGGATTTGGTTAAAGTGAGTGGATTTACTGGCACGATCGAAAAGATAGGATTGAGAAGCACACGTATTCGTACACAAGACAAAACCTATATCTCGGTTCCTAATAAACAAATGGTTGATTCTATAGTGGACAATTTTTCGCTAAGGTCTGAACGTAAGATTGATATGGACTTGCAATTAAGTGTTACTACCTCTGCAAAAGCATTGGCTGATTTTGCCAACCATATGCGCACAATTTTAAAAGCCGAAATTGAGCTGAACAGCTTTCAAGTTTTTATAGCTGAATCCGGAAAACAATACCATGTATTGCATGTAGAATGTTTAGTCAACATGGAGATGGACATGGATGCGTTTCAAATGTTGAGAGAACGTTTAAATCTTGCTGCCATTGAATATGCAAATACGCATCAGATTCAATTTTCAGAAAAAGGGTAGGTTTTATAGACTCGCTTTCAATGATAGTAAGAAGTTTCTAATATCTTTTAGAT
>Ga0209356_1000078_pt1 | contig 33324 bp, 32 predicted proteins | sample LauGreFaBDMM15SN_2_FD_188213 | JGI IMG/M metagenome (GOLD analysis project Ga0209356, IMG submission 188213) | Freshwater lake microbial communities from Lake Michigan, USA - Fa13.BD.MM15.SN (SPAdes) (version 2) | ecosystem: Environmental > Aquatic > Freshwater > Lake | place: Lake Michigan, USA...
CAGCAACTCAACCTAGACGTTCCTCCTCCTGCTCGTTACTTTATGTGGCTTCAAGGAATCTTCGGTGTGTTCACCGGAAACATCGATCTGGGTTTGACCAGAAACAAGCTCGAAGTTATTGACCAGGTTGCTGCTGCAATTCCAGTAACCATTCGCTTGGTTACTGTTTCAACAGTACTTGCGATTGTGCTCGGAATCACTTTTGGTGTCCTCAGTGCTATCAGACAGTATTCCCGTTTGGATTACTCTCTAACTTTCGTTTCATTCTTCCTCTTCTCGCTTCCAATCTTCTGGGTCGCTGTGCTCCTCAAGGAATTCATGGCAATCCGTTTTAACGACTTCCTAGTGAATCCGGTGGTTGACCATATCTGGGCATTCGGAACGGCAGCAGTGTTATCCTTCGTCCTCGCGGGGTTTGTCGGTGGTTCTCGCAAACGAGTCTTCTCAACCTTTGGAGTGGCGCTTCTGGTGTTTTTCGGGGCCTTGGAAGCGATGAGCGCTACCCTTTGGCTAAAGAACCCGAGCATCGGAATCATTGCAATCGGACTTTTCGGTATCGGTATCGCTTTCGCGATGACACACGTGTTCACTGGCCTATCTAACAGAAAAGCCCTAGGCGCAGCTCTCACCTCAGCTGGATTCTCAGTTGGAATGTATTACCCATTCCAACTGCTTGCAAAGGGAGACACCAATTACATGGTGTTTACAGCGCTTGCAATTACAATGCTGGTTACGAGCTATTTCATCGGGTACTTCTTCACCAAGATTGATAAGGGTCCAGTTATTCGAGTGGCAATGCTTACTGCATTCTTCACCTCGGCACTGACTGTAGTTGATCGAGTAATGCAAAGCTGGAAGCCTTACACCGAGCTAGGTGCAGTTGCGGGTCGCCCGATTCAGACACAGGGACCAGTAAACATTCTGTTGCAGTCAAATGACTTCTGGATCAACAACCTGGACTTGTTTACACACATCTTGCTTCCAACCACAGCGCTTACTCTCATATCTTTTGCTGGTTATCTGAGATTCTCAAGAGGTTCAGTTCTTGAAGTCTTGAGCATGGACTACATCAGAACTGCTCGCGCTAAGGGTGTGACAGAGCGAGAGGTCATCCTGCGCCACGCACTTCGTAACGCGATGATTCCGCTCACCACGATTATTGCTTTCGATATTGCAGGTATCTTGGGTGGAGCTTTGATTACCGAGTCAGTCTTTGGTTGGCGAGGAATGGGAAGCTTGGCGATTGAAGCAATTCAGAATCAAGACCTAAACCTCTTGATGGGAACTTTCAGCATCACCGCATTCCTGGCAGTTATGGCAACTCTTGCTGCCGACCTAATTTACTCAGCACTTGACCCTCGTATCCGAATCAGAAAGTAGTCAGAAACATGGCGATCAACTTTAAGAAAAAGAGCAACAACTCTGAAGAGCCAATTGAGCTAAAAGAAGCTGGAAACGAATCAGCCGGCACAAGAGGACTGAGCCAAGGCCAGATCATCAGACGTCGCTTCTTCCAGCACAAGCCGGCCGTTGCGGGATTGATTTTTATGTCCCTATTCACTGTCTTTGTTTACTCGGCTTCAGGTATTCACCTCGGTACTACTGACAACCCATTCACAATCCCTGGTTGGTGGCCTTACACAATTACAACTCTTCCGGATTCTGGTGTTCTTGGTTCAGGTGCTCCGAGCGCTGCACACCCATTTGGTCAGGACTCAATCGGCCGTGATTACTTTGCACTAGTAACCAGAGGTGCGGAAATCTCACTAATGGTTATGGTTGTGATCGGTGGACTCGGTGGTCTTATTGGAACTGTTGTGGGCGCTGTTTCAGGATTCTTTGGTGGAATTGTTGACTCAGTCATGATGCGCATCACCGACTTCATCATCACCATTCCTTCTATTTTGATTGGTGCAGTTATCGGTTACAGAGTGGGTAACCTTGGTGTTCTCCCACTTGCTGTTTTCCTAGGTATCTTCGCGTGGACAGGTCTTACCAGACTTGTTCGAGGCGAATTCCTATCGCTTAGAGAGCGTGAGTTCGTAGATGCCGCTCGTGTGGCTGGCGCTTCAAACACCAGAATCATCTTCAAGCACATTCTTCCGAACGCAGTTGGTGTAATCATCGTGTCGGTCACCTTGTTGCTATCTAGCTCAATCCTTACGGAGACCGGTCTGTCATTCATCGGCTTTGGTGTTCAAGATCCAGACGTGTCACTTGGTCTGCTCATCAACAAATACCAAGACAGCTTCAACTTTGCACCTTGGTTGTTCTGGTGGCCGGGTGTAATCATCATTGCGATTGCGTTGAGCATCAACTTCATTGGTGATGGCCTACGTGACGCATTCGACCCTCGTCAGCGCAGAAAGATCAAGAAGAAGGACTTCTTGACTACTTCTTCTAAGTAATTAGGTAGAGAAAAACTAAACGTGGATAAAGTTAGCCAACAGCAGCGCAGTGGCAGTTACTGTCAGTGCGAGATTGAACCAAGAAAAGCTCTTGGTCAGTTCGTCGTTGGCGGTTTTATCTTTGACGGCTTGGTCTCTCCGCTTAAGAGCAAGGATAAGAGCAACACCGCTATCGGTTCTTGGATTATCACTGGGGGAGATGACCTTGCGTTCGGTCAAGCCAGTTCCTCTCATGTCACTTTCGTGCATGGATCGGGCAGTGAAACGACCTGGTGCGGTTGCAGCCCAAGCTCTGAAGTTTCCCTTGTCGGTTTGAACAGTGAAGGCATATCTAGTTTCGAATTCTTCGACCAGCAGCCAACCAATCTTGACGGATTTCAGCGGGTTGTTGATTTGGATGCCGCTATCGGTGAGGACGATTTTTGGATAGGCAACGAAAACCCAGAACAACAAATCAATTGCGAGACTGTTGAGGATGCTTGCGAAAGCAGCATCGCTCTTTCCAGCAGTAGCAAAAGAGACTATGACCCAAATTTCAACAGCAACTATGAGTCCAAGATAAATCCAGTTGCTGGTAGGTCTGAAAGTGTAGTTTTTCGACATGTTTCAAAGACTACCCCAACGATCCAAGACCAGTCAGGCAATAAAGCGTCCCAGAAAGGCATCAATTAAATGACCAAGAACGATGTAATCCTAAAAGTAGAGAACTTCAACGTTGAGTTCTGGGTTGAAGGCGTTTGGTATCCAGCCGCCATCGACATGAACTTTGAAGTTGCTGCAGGTGAGGTTCTCGCTATTGTTGGTGAGTCAGGTTCTGGTAAGTCAACTACAGCCATGGGTCTTATGGGTCTGCTTGCACCTAACTCACGTTCGTCGGGAAGCGTAAAAGTCAAGGGCGTTGAGATGCTGAATCAACCAAACTCGACTTTGATCAAGTTCCGCGGCAAAGAGGTTGCATACATCTTCCAAGAGCCGATGACAGCGCTTAACCCTGTCTACACAATCGGAAACCAAATCGTTGAAGTTCTCCGTCAACACTTCGACATGGGGCCGGAAGTAGCTCGTTTGCGTGCAATCGAATTGCTGACCCTGGTTGAAATTCCAAACCCTGAGAAGTCATTCGACAAGTACCCACACCAGCTATCTGGTGGTCAGCGTCAGAGAGCAATGATTGCTCAAGCTCTTGCCTGTGACCCAGCTCTATTGATTGCAGATGAGCCAACAACCGCTCTTGACGTGACTGTTCAGGCTGAAATCCTCGACCTGATGCGTAACCTAAAGGACAAGCTGAACTCAGCCGTTCTACTTATCACTCACGACATGGGTGTTGTTGCTGACCTCAGCGACAGGATCCTCGTCATGAAAGACGGTTTGACTGTCGAAGAAGATAGTTCTTCTAACATTTTCAGTCGCCCTAAGCACCCATACACCAAAGCCCTACTGTCTTCAGTTCCGAAGCTTGGTTCTGTCGCTGTTAGAAAGCTAGAACCAGCAGCTGCTAAAGCTGAGCCGGTTATCGAAGTTACTGACCTAGTCATTGAATACCCTAAGCGTGGACGTATTCCAGCGTTTAGAGCAGTTGAAGGTATCTCATTCTCAATTCAGCCAGGTGAAATTCTTGGTTTGGTTGGCGAGTCAGGTTCAGGTAAGACAACTGTTGGTCGAGCTGCAATCGGACTTCTTCCTGTTCACGAGGGCTCTATCAAGATTCTCGGTAACGAAATTGCTGGCGCAAGCATGAAAGATCTTCGCCAGATTAGAAAATACACAGGTATCGTCTTCCAGGACCCTGCCTCTTCACTGAACCCTCGTATGCCTATCGGTGAAAGCATCGGCGAGCCTTTGTTCTTGGCTCGTGAAGCAAAGGGCGAGGACCTGAACAAGCGTGTTGAGGATCTTCTCGACTCAGTTGAGCTTCCTCGTTCATACCGTAACCGTTACCCACACGAACTCTCTGGTGGTCAGAAGCAACGTGTTGGTATTGCAAGAGCTCTAGCGTTATCGCCAAAGCTTTTGATCGCTGATGAGCCGACATCTGCTCTTGACGTTTCAGTTCAGGCACGTTTCTTGGAATTGCTTCAGGAACTTCAGGACTCACTAAAGTTTGCTTGCTTGTTTATCACCCACGACATCGGTGTGGTTGACATTCTGGCTCACCGTATTGCTGTTATGCAGAACGGTAAATTAGTGGAAATTGGTCCTCGTGACCAGATTCTTTCTAGCCCTATGGAGCTATACACCAAGGCTCTATTGGCTGCTGTTCCAGTGCCAGACCCAGCGGAGCAGAAGAAGCGCCGTGAGGCACGTGCGAAGCTCCTTGCAACAACAGGGAAGTAAGGCTTAATCAGGCTTTAATCTACCGAGGCGCACTTTAGGGTGTGCCTCGGTTAGACTTTAACCACTAGGGCTTTTGTTAGCCCACACAATCTAAGCGTTCGAGCGACATTTCGTGCGTCGCTGAACTATGCCCTAAGGACCCCGCAATGGCCCAAGTATCAAGAGACGACATCCGTAACGTAGCTATCGTGGCTCACGTAGACCACGGTAAGACCACTTTGGTCGATGCCATGCTTCGCCAGACCGGTTCCTTCGGTGACCACGCCAACCTAGGTGAACGTGTGATGGACTCAGGTGACCTTGAGCGCGAAAAGGGAATTACGATCCTTGCTAAGAACACTGCTATCGCATACAAGGGCGCTAGCGCTAACGGTAAAGAGATCACCATCAACGTGATCGACACCCCAGGTCACGCTGACTTCGGTGGAGAAGTTGAACGTGGTCTATCTATGGTTGACGGCGTTGTTCTTCTAGTAGACGCATCTGAAGGCCCACTGCCACAGACTCGTTTCGTGCTTCGTAAGGCACTTGAGGCTAACCTCACAGTTATTCTTTTGGTCAACAAGACTGACCGTCCAGATGCTCGTATCGATGAGGTTGTCGAAGAAACTCACGACCTACTTCTAGGTCTTGCAAGCGACATCCACGAAGATGTTCCTGATCTAGACATTGACTCAATTCTTGAACTTCCAGTTATCTACGCCTCTGGTCGTGCTGGTCGTGCCTCTCTTACCAAGCCTGCTGATGGCACCATGCCAGATTCAGAAGATCTAGAACCACTTTTCGCTGCAATTCTGAAGCACATCCCAGCTCCAGTATTTGATGACGAAGCTCCACTTCAGGCTCACGTAACAAACCTTGACGCTTCTCCTTTCCTTGGTCGTCTAGCGCTCCTTCGTATCTTCAACGGAACTATCCGTAAGGGCCAGCAGGTTGCTTGGGTTCGTCAGGATGGCACCACTCAGACTGTGAAGATCACAGAACTACTAAAGACCAAAGCACTAGATCGTTTCCCAACTGAATCTGCAACTGCAGGGGACATTGTTGCGGTAGCTGGTATTGAAAACATCACCATCGGTGAAACACTTGCTGACCCGAACGATGTTCGTCCACTACCGATGATCACTGTTGATGACCCTGCTATCTCGATGACTATTGGTATTAACACATCTCCTATGGCTGGTCGTGTTAAGGGTGCCAAGGTTACAGCTCGTTTGGTTAAAGACCGTTTGGATAAAGAACTTATCGGTAACGTATCGATCAAGGTTTTGCCAACTGATAGACCAGATGCTTGGGAAGTCCAGGGTCGTGGAGAGCTAGCTCTTGCAATCCTTGTTGAGCAGATGCGTCGTGAAGGTTACGAGCTAACCGTTGGTAAGCCTCAGGTAGTTACCAAGAAGATTGGTGGCAAACTACACGAGCCTGTTGAAGACCTAACCATTGACGTTCCAGAAGAGTTCCTAGGTGCTATGACTCAGCTGATGGCTGCACGTAAGGGCCGCATGAAGAACATGGTGAACCACTCAACCGGTTGGGTTCGCATGGAGTTCCTAGTGCCATCACGCGGTCTTATCGGGTTTAGAACTGAGTTCCTAACCTCGACCAAGGGAACCGGTATCGCTAACGCTATCTCAGCAGGTTATGAGCCTTGGGCTGGAGAGATTGTTACCCGCATCAACGGATCTCTCGTTGCTGACCGTGCCGGTGTTGCAACACCGTTTGCGATGATTGCTCTGCAAGAGCGTGGATCATTCTTTGTTGACCCAACCCAAGAGGTTTATGCCGGAATGGTTGTTGGTGAAAACTCTAGAGCTGATGACATGGATGTGAACATCACCAAGGAGAAGAAGCTAACCAACATGCGTGCATCTTCGAGCGATGAATTCCAGTCGCTAACTCCACCGAAGAAGCTATCTTTGGAAGAGTGTCTAGAGTTCGCTAGAGAAGACGAGTGTGTTGAGGTTACCCCTGAGGCAACTCGTATTCGTAAGGTCGAACTAGACGCCAACATTCGTGCGAGAAACACTTCTGCAAAGAAGCGCGCAAACGAAAACGCTGGCTAGTTCTTTTTAGCTGGCTTTAGGTATAGGTAAGCTACCGGAATTACGTAGGCGAACCAGACCAGGCTCTCAAGCATGGATGGCTTTGATCTGAAGCTGATGGTTCCTCTAAGCAATGTGTCTAGCGCTCCGCCTTTTTCGATTACTCCAGATAGGTCGTAACTGGTATCGGTTAGGAATGGGAACCAGCCGATCTCCTGCAGTTCGTGAACTCCATAGGCAAGGATTCCAGCGGCAACGATAATCAAGAACGCTCCGGTGTATTTGAAGAATTTGCTCAAGTTGACCTTTAGAGCTCCTCGGTAAATTAGGTAACCGAGAATTGCAGCAGTAATAAGACCTAGGGTGGCACCTAGAACTGGATTTGTGTCATCTCCGGTGGCTCGGCTAGCGCTCCACAGGAACACAGCAGTCTCAATGCCCTCTCTAATTACGGCGAAGAATGCCACACCAACAAGGGAAAGGGCTGAAGTCTTTACTGCAGTGTCAATCTTTTCGTGTAGCTCTGCCTTTAGGCCTCTAGCCTGTCTAGCCATCCAGAAGATCATCCAGGTTACAAAGAAGACAGCGATGATAGAAGCGATACCTGCGATGATTTCATTGGTTCCTTCAGGAACCACCTCGATGAACTCAGCAATAGCAACACCGGCTAGGACAGAGGTCAGGATGGCAATCGCAACGCCCCACAGCACCTGGCTAGCGCCTTTACGGTTGTTTGTTTTGACTAGGTATGCAACAAGAATGCTGACGATTAGAGCGGCTTCTAGGCCCTCACGGAGACCAATTAGAAAGTTGGCTAACAAAATTACCTTTCGCGATGGTTATCAGACCATTCGAAGTTAGGGTTACCTAACTAACTTAGCGGAGTGCTCTGAAATGGTCAAGATGCTTGAACTCTCAACTAAGGTTTTTCTTATGGCTAAACAAAGTTTCAGCGCTAAACGCATTCTCTTGGTGCACGCTCATCCTGATGATGAAAGCCTGCAGAGCGCACACGTAATGGCAGACGCTATTGCTCGTGGAGCTGAAGTTTTCCTACTTACCCTCACCAGAGGTGAACGCGGTAAGGCAAAGCTTGAAGAACTAAAGTCACTCGAAGCTAACAAAGCGGCTATGGGTGCATTTAGATCAGGGGAGCTAAAGAATGCAATGGCAGTCCTTGGTGTTACCAACTTTAAGTTTGCTGGTACTAGAAGTTACCTTGATTCAGGAATGCGTATCGGTAACTTTGGTCAACCAACTACTCCACTCAACCTAGATCTACTTTCCCTAAGCGCTGTTTCAACTGCAGTAGTTTCAGATGACATTTACCAGGTGATGAGAGATTTCAAACCTGATGCAGTTATTACCTACAACGCTCAGGGTGGTTACGGTCATCCAGATCACAAGAAGACTCACGACGCAACCGCCATGGCCCTTCGAAGATTCCGTAAGAATGTCAAAGGCAAGAAGCCGGTGTTCTATGTAATTGCAGAACCGGGTGAGAGATTTACCGTCGCAGTTGGTGGACCAAAGACAGCAGCACTAAAGAAGGCTGCTCTAGAGGCTCATGCCAGCCAGGTCACTATTCACCGTGACACATACTCAGTTGCCGATGGTATTGAATTCCGTTTTGATGAACCAGAGAAGCTGAGAGTGGCAAGCCCTAACTTCCTGCCTTGGTTCAAACCTGCTATTCGTGCTCTTTACGGTTTACCGCTAGGACTACTGCTTGGTTATGCCGGAGCTTATGTTCACGGCATTCTGGGGGATAACCCACAGAAGTCTCAGCTGGGTCTATACCTAGCCCTTGGTGCAACTGCATCGATTGCATTCTACCTTCGTACCTGGCGTAACTCCAGAGGCGCGCTGTATTTGTTGAACCTAGGTTTGAGCATCGCAATCTGGTGGCTCTCACGCAATGAGACCTTTGGTGCTTTTATCGATAACGATAAGTATGGAAACCGATATGTCTTGTTCTCACTGTTGATCTGTGTTGTCGCAGCAGTATTTCCCAAAATTGAGTTGGCTAAGTGGCGCGCGCGTTCAAGACGCACGCACCTATAGCGCGATAATTAGAAGTAGAACTGTAAAGGAAAGACTTAATTGACTTACGTAATTGCTCTCCCATGTGTGGATGTCAAAGACAAGGCATGTATTGCTGAATGCCCAGTTGACTGCATCTACGAAGGTGACCGCATGCTATACATCCACCCGGATGAGTGCGTTGACTGTGGTGCGTGTGAGCCCGTCTGTCCCGTTGAAGCTATCTACTACGAAGACGATCTACCTTCACAGTGGGCTGATTACTACAAGGCCAACGTTGAGTTCTTCAAAGAAGTTGGTTCTCCTGGAGGAGCAGCCAAGGTTGGCCCAATCGATGGCGATCACCCAGTTGTTAGCGTTCTTCCTCCGCAAGGAGAGTAATCCATGTTCACTGGATTGCCAGAGTATCCATGGCAGAAACTAAAGCCATACCGAGCAATCGCAGAGAAGCATTCAAATGGAATCGTTGACCTAAGTGTTGGCTCTCCTGTTGACCCAACCCCAGAGGTAATTCAAAAAGCTTTAGACAGTTCGACTAACGCACCTGGCTACCCATCAACTGCTGGTTCTCCTGAATTCAGAGCAGCTGTTGCAGAGTGGTTCAAAAGACGCAGAGGTGTCACCGTAACCTCAGATCAAGTAATGCCAAATATCGGTTCTAAAGAATTCATCTCCTTCTTACCGCTGATGCTTGGTTTGGGTAAAGGTGATGTTGTTATTCAACCTTCAGTTGCATACACCGCATACGTTGTTGGTGCTGCACTCTGTGGTGCAGAAATAATCTCTGAAGATGATCCAGCTAAGTGGCCAGCTAACACCAAACTTGTTTGGTTGAATTCTCCAGGTAACCCTGACGGTCGAGTCCTAGATGTTAATCAACTAAAGGCTGCAGTTGATAGAGCACGTGAACTAGGTGCAGTTGTTGCAAGCGATGAGTGTTACGCAGAACTTGGTTGGGGTAGCTGGGAAGAAGAACTTATTCCTTCTGTCCTAGACCCTAGAGTTTCTGGTGGAAACGATAAGAACTTGCTTGCCATTTACTCTCTCAGCAAGCAGTCAAACCTTGCTGGTTACCGAGCAGCTTTTGCAGCAGGAGATCTAGAACTAATCAAGGGGCTAGTAAACCTACGTATGCACTCAGGCTTGATGATGCCAACTCCAGTTCAGAATGCAGTGATTGCAGCGCTAGGCGATGAGGCTCACGTTCAGGCAGAGAAGGCCATCTACCGTAATCGTAGAGAAGTATTGCTTGAAGCAGTCAAGGCGTATGGCTTTGAGATTGCTGAGTCACAGGCTGGCTTGTATTTGTGGGCAACCCTAGGGGAGGACTGCTGGAGCACGGTGAACAAGATGGCAGCCCTTGGAATCTTGGTAGTTCCAGGTGAGTTCTATGACGCTAACGGGTCTCAGTTTGTTCGCTTCTCGTTAACCGCAACCGATAAGGATATTGCCGAAGGTGCCGCTCGCCTTACTAATGCCCTAGGGTTAAAGCACTAACCAAGAAACACAGGAGTCCTGCCTTGTCAGCTGAGAACGAGAACAAAGTAACACTGAACTACCCAGGTGGATCAGCTGAATTTCCTATCATCAAGGCAACTGACGGTGACTCAGTCATCGACTTCTCTAAGCTAAATGCTTCAACCGGTTTGAACTCATACGACATTGGTTTTGTAAACACCGCTAGCACCAAATCAGCCATAACATACATCGATGGCGATGAAGGTATTCTTCGTTACCGCGGTTACCCAATTGAACAGCTTGCTGGTCAAAAGAGTTTCGTTGAAACTGCATATCTCTTAATCTACGGTGAGCTTCCTAATGCAGAACAGCTCGCACAGTGGGATGAGCGTCTACGTAGACACACTCTGATTCACGAAGATCTAAAGAACATCTTCCACTCAATGCCACAGAACGCTCACCCGATGTCAGTACTTGCTGCCGGTGTTTCAGCGCTATCAACTTTCTACCAAGACTCACTCAACCCTCACGATGAATACCAGGTTGAACTGTCAACTGTTCGTCTGCTATCAAAATTGCCGACTCTGGTTGCATACTCACATAAGAATTCAATGGGGCAGGCTTTGCTATACCCAGATAACTCACTGAGCTACGTTGAGAACTTCCTGCGTATGTCTTTCGGCAACATGGCCGAACCATACATTCAAAACCCAGTGGTCGTTAAAGCACTAGACACATTGCTAGTTCTTCACGCAGACCACGAACAGAACTGTTCAACCTCAACTGTTCGACTTGTTGGTTCTTCCCAGGCAAACCTGTTTGCATCTGTTTCTGCAGGTGTTTCTGCTTTGTTTGGTCCACTACACGGTGGCGCTAACGAAGCAGTTCTTGAAATGCTTGCAGACATCCGTGACTCTGGTGACTCAGTTCAGAAATACATTGACCGAGTCAAGAACAAAGAAGATGGTGTGAAACTAATGGGCTTTGGTCACCGTGTCTATAAGAACATGGACCCACGTGCTCGAATTGTGAAGGCAACTGCAGATAAGGTGCTTGCTGATCTTGGTGTTAGCGATCCACTACTTGATATCGCTAAGGAACTAGAAGCAGCTGCACTAGCGGATGAGTACTTCATCTCTAGAAAGCTTTACCCAAATGTGGACTTCTACACCGGTGTTATCTACAAGGCGATGGGCTTCCCAACCCGTATGTTTACCGCACTGTTTGCTATGGGAAGACTTCCTGGTTGGATTTCACACTGGCGCGAGATGAACCACGATCCTGCTACCAAGATTGGTAGACCTCAGCAGCTATACATCGGTTCTCAGCAGAGAGATATCTAAAACGCCTTTATCTGTTTCATCTGTTCACAATAAACAGTTGGAAACAGGACTGCGAATGCCACAAAGGCCAGAGACCCAGCAATTACGAATACTTCTCTAACGCCGAAGGCGTCAATCAGAAGACCAGCAACTGACATGGATCCGATGCTGGCAACTGCAACTATTGCGCCAAAGGCGGCAAAAACTCTTCCCTGAACTTCCATCGGAGTTACCTTTATCATCATTCCAACACCATAGGCGTTGATGGTGGCATTGCCCATTCCAGCAATGAACCAGATGACCATGATGAACCAGTAGTTAGGTGCAATACCAACTCCAAAACCGGAAAGGGAAAGAATTGCCATCCCAAAACCAAGGATTATCAATTCTGTTTTTGGGTTAACTTTTCTAGAACCGGTAAAGGCGCTGAATATCAGTGTTCCAGCTGCAAAGCCAGTTCCAACTAGTCCATAGATGAATGAGCTAGCGCCCATGATATCTGTCAGCAGGAAGACATCGCCTACGTTCACAACGCTGATGCAGAGCACCATGCCGAATACCAAGATAACTAGTGATCTAAGTAGTGGGTTATCCATCATGAACTTGAAGCCTGCTGCAACCGATGTCTTTTCTCCAGGCTCTAGTGGTTGAGGTCTGTGATTTACCTTTATCAGGAATGGGACCAATGCAATGAAAGTGGTTAGGAAGCCGTCAATCATAAATGTGATGACATAACCAGTGCTGTCAACCAAGAAACCAGCTAAAGCAGGACCGAACAATCCTGCTATGGAGAAGTAACTCTGGATAGTGCCCATGGCACGACCAATGTCTTCTTTCTTAGCAAGAGTTGGAGTTAGCTTGCCCCAGGTCGGGCCAACCACAGATGCACAGGTGTTGGCAATAAACAACAGTGTCAAGATTAGGTAGTTCGGTAGTTCTTGAGCTAAGGCGAAGATGGCTGCACCACCGATTACAGACGCAATTGGAATAACAGTCCTAGTGCTGAAGCGATCAGCAATTGTTCCAGCCCAAGGAGAAAAAATAATCATTGGCAGTGTTCCAACGATGAATAGAGCTGCGATAGCAGCTGGCCCTTGGTCTTTCTCTCTGAACACCAAGGTAAAGATGGTTAGTTCAGTTCCAAGAAGGCTGAATGCTCTGGCAATAGCCATCGCTTGGATTTTAGACCACTGTGTCTTTGTTACTTCGAGCATCGTTTAAGCCTATTGCAGGGGCTTTATTTCTAGGCTCTAGTTAGATAACCAATAGACAACGGTGTCACCGTAGGACTTCTCCTCAGTCAGGGTCAGACCTTCTGGTAGCTCTGGGATAGGGGTTCTAGATGAACGTTCTAGGACAATAACTGCATCTTCATTCAGGTGAGAGATAAGTGCGGTCAGGTTCTCATGGATCTCTGTATTTGAGATCTCGTAGGGAGGGTCGATAAAGACCAGGTCGAACATGCCTGAATATGTTGAGAGGTAACTTGCGACGCTCTTACCTTCAGCTCGGATGTCACAGTCCAGCTCTTCTTTCTGAAGAGCAGTCTTTACCATTCTTTGGTTGGTGATTATGCCGCCAAGAGCCTGCTTATGTTGTTCAACCAACACAACCGACCGACATCCTCTAGAAGCTGCTTCTAGACCTAGAGCACCAGTTCCTGCATACAGATCTAGAACATCTGATCCATTGATTAGGTTTAGTGCCTCTAGACGGTTGAAGATGCTCTCACGAATACGGTCGCTAGTTGGACGGGTAACTTTAGCTGGCGAGGCTAGTGTTCTACTGCCGGCGATACCGCCAATGATTCTGGTCATAGTGTGGCTAGCCTAACTTGTCATTGGCGTCAGCAAAGATAGAACCATGCTGTTGCCCACAACTAATCTTGATCGCCTTCTAGGCGATAAGACTGCCAAGTCATTGGCTAAGAACCTAGGGCTAAAGACAGTTGCCGATTTACTACAGCACTACCCAAGAAGATATTCATCCAGGGGAGAGCTAACCCCAATCAGTGAAATCCCTATCGGCGAGAGCGTAACCATCATTGCCGATGTGGTTGATGTCTATGAGAGGCGGATGAAGGGTAAGTCGGGTTCGATTCTTGAAGTCAAGATAACCGACGGCCATGGCTTTGTCACTGCAACCTTCTTCAACCAGTCTTGGCGTGCAACAAAACTAAGAACTGGCGTTAGAGGACTCTGGGCAGGAAAGATTGGAAGCTATAACGGCAAGCTTCAGCTCTCTCACCCTGACTATGAACTCTTTGGTGATGAGATTGAAGACGATGTTGCTAAAGCGTGGGCAGAGCTACCTATTCCTATCTACCCAGCATCCTCTACCTGCACCACCTGGATCATCCAGCGAGCAGTCAAAGTCATCCTCGATGTTCTAGAACCGATCAAAGATGAGGTTCCTAAAGAGCTGGTTGAGAAACATGAACTACTAAATCTTGAAGATGCACTTAGGAAAATACACCAGCCCGCCAACATGGGTGACTGGATGGCGGCTAGAGATACTTTGAGATATCACGAAGCCTTCATGCTGCAAGCAACTCTTCTCAAGCGAAGAGTTGAGAACCAACACCAGCAGAGCGCAGTTCGTGAAGCGAAAGAGAACGGTTACCTAACCCAGTTCGATAAAGCACTGCCCTTTACTCTCACAAATGGTCAGGTAAATGTTGGTAACGAAATTGCTCAAGACTTAGTCTCTGGTCACCCGATGAATCGACTACTGCAAGGTGAAGTTGGTTCTGGTAAAACTTTGGTTGCAGTTAGAGCCATGCTCGCGGTTGCCGATAGCGGGGGACAGTCAGCACTTCTTGCTCCAACTGAAGTATTAGCCGCACAACACTACAGATCTATCGAGAAGACTCTTGGAGTAGAACTAGCTAAAAAGCTGGGACTCACTTTGCTAACTGGACAGCTCTCTGTTTCAGATCGCAAGAGTGCGATGCTGGCAATGGTTTCAGGTAAAGCTCAGATAGTTGTTGGAACACACGCACTGATTGCTGACAAGGTTGAGTTCTTAGATCTCGGCTTGATTGTGATTGATGAGCAACACCGCTTCGGAGTTGAACAGCGAGAGGCACTGAGGCTAAAGGGTAAGCAACCGCCACATGTTCTAACCATGACCGCAACTCCAATTCCTAGAACTCTTGCAGTAACAGTCTTTGGAGATCTCGATGTTTCTGTATTGAGTGAACTCCCTCAGGGTAGACAGGCAATTACTTCTCACGTGATTACTGATGACCAACCACAGTTGGTAGCTAGAGTTTGGCAAAGAGTCGCTGAAGAGGTTAGCCAAGGCAGACAAGCCTTTGTAGTTTGTCCTCGCATTGATGATGCGGATGATGGAGCTGAACTTCTCTTGACCGGAGGAATACCGGAAGAACAAGAATTCGTTGAAGGCGAAGAACTAGTTCCACCGAAACCTAAGCGACCGCTTGCTGCTGCAATAAGTGTCACTCAGTCACTCAAGCAAAATGCAGCGTTGAAGAATCTAAGAATTGAAGTTTTGCACGGTAGACAATCGAGCGAAGAAAAAGCTGATGTCATGAATCGTTTTACCAACAAAGAGATTGACGTATTAGTTTCAACAACGGTGATTGAGGTTGGTGTTGACGTTCCTAACGCCACCACCATGGTGATTCTTGATGCAGATCGTTTTGGAGTTTCACAGTTGCACCAGCTTCGAGGTCGTGTTGGTCGTGGCGGCTTACCTGGTTTGTGTTTGATGCTCACCAGTGCAGAAGAAGGCTCACTAGCTCTTGAACGTGTGAAGGCCGTTGCCGAGACAACAGATGGTTTCAAACTGAGTGAGATTGACCTAGAACTAAGACGTGAGGGAGATGTCCTAGGCGCTACTCAGTCTGGCGGTAGGTCTAGCCTGAGGCTGCTTAGAGTTCTTCAGGACAGCAAACTAATTCAAGATGTCAGGGCAGAAGTTGCTGACATATTCCAAGCAGACCCAACCCTAGAGAAGCACCCGCTGGTTGCTGAGACCCTAATTCAGCTAGATAAAGCAAGACAAGACTTTCTTGCCAAGGCATAGTCGGCTAACCTAAATACATGGCCATTGCCGTTTACCCAGGATCTTTCGACCCGATTACCTTCGGGCACATCGACATCGCTACCCGTGCTGCCAAACTATTTGAGACTGTTCACGTTCTTGTTGTCCATAACCCAGGTAAGAACCCGAAGCTTTCTTTGGATAAGAGAGTGGAACTTGTGAAGGCTGTCTTGGCTAATAAGCCGGGTAACTTTGTGGTTTCTTCTCTAGCCAGCGGTTTATTGGTTGATTACTGCAAAGAGGTAAAGGCAGAGGCTTTGGTAAAGGGCATCAGAACCAATGTTGATATTGACTATGAACTACCAATGGCGCAGGTAAATAGAGACCTATCAGGTATTGAGACAGTGTTCTTGCCAGCAGATCCAGCTCACGGGTTCATATCTTCTTCTTTGGTGAAGCAGGTTGCTAGCCTTGGCGGAGATATCAGTAAATATGTTCCAGCAGAAGTAGTAGAGGCGTTGAAGAACTAATGAGTGTTTTCAAGATTCAAGTCCATGACCTGATGCACAAACCAGGCCACATGAGGGAATTTGACACCAAAGTAGAGCTTCCTGAGGCTTTAGGTGCAGGTCTTGCTGCGGTACCAAAGGGCGGGGAAATTGAGCTTTTCCTATCCCTAGAGAGTGTTCACGAGGGTATTTATGTCTCTGGAGGGCTAAAAACCAAGGCTAATGCTGACTGTTCTAGGTGTTTAGAACCAATGAGTGTGCCGCTTCAGGTAGATATTCAGGAACTTTTCGCCTATTCTTTAGAGGTAGAAGATGACTTGGTCATCCAAGATGAGCAAATCGACTTGGAACAGGTCATCGTTGACTCGGTGGTTCTAAATCTTCCGTTCACCCCAATTTGTAGTTCAGACTGTTTAGGTTTGTGCCCAGAATGTGGTGTCAAGATGAATGAAAACCCGGATCACGAACACGAAGCCCCGATTGACTCGAGGTGGAGTGCACTAGAAAAGCTTGCACAAGAAAGAGAAGACTAATGCCAGTACCTAAGAGACGCCTGTCGAGATCAAACACCCGTCACCGTCGCTCGGCATGGGTTGCTAACAACACTCAGCTAGTTAAGACCGTTGAAAACGGTAAGACCGTATACAGTTTGCCTCACCGCGCTCGTGCCGTAGAAGACTCGAACGGTGACGTTCAGTTCTACGAATACAAGGGCCGCAAGGTAGCTGACGCCTAAATCTTAGGCTTACGATTTTGTCTTTCGCCTCGCTCACTAAAACGCTTGGCATCAGCATTGATTCAGCGCTACTCGAATTAGCTCTAACTCATTCCTCATACGCATATGAGAATGGCAAAATACCCGACAACGAACGCCTAGAGTTTCTAGGAGATTCGGTGTTGGGTTTTGTTGTTACTGGGCACATCTATTCAACGAATCCAACTCTTGATGAAGGTTCGCTTTCACGTATCCGCAACGCTGCTGTGTCAGCGAAGACTCTTGCAGTTGCAGCTAAGAACATCGGCTTAGGGGAGCAACTAAGACTTGGTAAAGGTGAACTAGCAACAGCTGGTCAAGATAAACCAAACATTCTTGCTGATGCACTAGAAGCTCTCATTGGTGCTGCATACATTTCTTCAGGACTAGATGCCGCGAAGAAGATCATTGATGACTTTGTTATTCCACTTATTGACTCAGCAGATGAACTGCTAGAAACAAGTGAACCTAGAACAGTTCTGCAAGAACTACTAAAGAGCGCTAACAAAGGTGAAGCCACCTTTGAGGTCACTCATGAAGGTCCTGATCACGACAGAACATTCTTCGCCAATGTGGTTGTGGATGGTTCAACGCTGGCAACTGGTGCTGGTAGATCCCGTAAGGCTGCTGAAGCAGAAGCAGCTATCGCTGCGCTAAAAGCTCTTCGAGGTTAGTCATGCCTGAACTACCAGAAGTTGAAACTGTTCGAGCAGGACTGCAAGATACCGTTACCGGCGCAAAGGTAACCAGAGTTGAAATCCTCGATGCCAGAAGCCTTAGAAGACACCCTGCCAATGTTGGTGACTTCGTTGAAACTCTTACCGGTAGAACAATCCAAGCTGCTGTTCGTAGAGGTAAGTTTCTCTGGCTTCCACTAAATCAAAAGAAGGACGAACCACAGTTAGCGCTGATAGGCCACCTTGGTATGTCAGGGCAGATCCTCCTTAGAACACCGGGCTTTGAAGAAGACCCACTAACCAGAATTGTGATTCACCTAAGGGCCCAAGATGGTTTGAAGTATCAGATGCGTTTTGTTGATCAGAGAATCTTTGGGTCATTGGCTATAGATGTCATGGAAGATACCGCTGATGGTTTTGCTGGCGGTTTCCATGGTGATGGAACTGCTGGTTCTTGGCAGAACAAGATTCCTAACCAGGTAGCTCACATCTCTAGAGATCCTCTAGACCCTAGCTTTAGCGAAGATGCAGTTCTAAAGCTCTTCAAAAAGAAGCAGTCCGGGATCAAAAGAGTGCTTTTGGATCAGGGCGTTCTAAGCGGTATTGGCAACATCTATGCCGATGAATCTCTCTGGCTAGCTAAGCTGCACTATGACCAACCAGCTAACACTATTTCTAGGGCTAAAGCTAAAGAACTGCTTGGTCACGTGAAAGAAGTTCTAGCCAAGGCTGTGGTGGCTGGGGGAACCAGCTTCGATGAGCAATACAAGAACATCAACGGTGAATCTGGTTATTTCAGCATTAGCTTGAACGCCTATGGCCTTAACGGATTGCCTTGCAAGAGGTGCGGGAAGGCCATCCAGCGGGATAACTGGATGAACAGGGGTTCCCACTTCTGCCCTAAATGCCAGAAACTAAAGGCTTCTTAGGCTCAAACCTGCCTTTATGCCAAGGTTGGTCCTTTATTTAAGGTAATTTTGTCTAGAACTGATTTCATTCAGTATGACCCTATTGAAAGCGACCTGACTTGCATCTCAAAAGCCTTACCCTCAAGGGCTTTAAGTCGTTCGCCAACCCTACGACTTTTATCCTAGAAAAGGGTGTTACCGCAGTCGTTGGACCTAACGGTTCAGGTAAGTCAAACGTCGTTGATGCTCTTGCATGGGTAATGGGTGAGCAGGGAGCTAAGACTCTCCGCGGTGGAAAGATGGAAGATGTCATCTTCGCCGGTACTGCCACTAAAGGACCTTTAGGTAGAGCTGAAGTTTCACTAACTATTGATAACTCTGATGGCGCTCTGCCCATTGATTACACCGAAGTCACCATCTCGAGAACACTGTTTAGAAACGGTGGTTCAGAGTATGCGATCAACGGTGAACCCTGTCGACTACTTGATGTTCAAGAACTTCTAAGCGACACCGGTCTTGGTCGAGAGATGCACGTCATCGTCGGTCAAGGAATGCTCGATGGGATTCTTAGAGCAACTCCAGAAGAGCGTCGCGGATACATCGAAGAAGCTGCCGGTATCTTGAAGCACCGTCGCAGAAAAGAGAAGACCGAGCGCAAGCTTGAAGCCATGCAGGCTAACCTCACTCGTTTGAATGACCTTGCCGGTGAAGTTAGACGTCAACTAAAGCCGCTAAGCCAGCAGGCAGAAACTGCAAGACAGGCTCAAGGTATTGCCTCTGTTGTTCGTGATGCCAAAGCAAGACTCATGGCAGCCGATGTCGTCGATCTACTTCGTGGCCTAGATGAAACTTCTCAATCAGAAGCAGATAGAAAAGCAGAACGCAACATTCTGCAGCAACAGCTTGACCAGAACACTGCTCGTCTAACTGAACTTGAAACTCAGCAGATGTCTCCTGAGGTCGAACAGGCAAGATCACTTGCCTTTGAGTTTGACACCATCACCGAACGTTTCCGCGGCATGCTTGCCATCGCTAACCAGAAGGTTGCACTCCTAGGTTCCCAAGCTGAACTGAGCGGTTCACAGATTGACCCTGCAGCAATCGAAGCAGAAGCAAATGCTGCTGATAGCGCTGTTGTTGAACTAACAGTTGCTGTTGAAACTCTTCGTGGCGCACTTCGTGATTCAGAGACATACAAAGATGAAGCAAGAGCAGCTCTTGAAGAATTCGATAACCAGTCAGCTCTTCGTAACGCCGAGATTGCTGCATTCGATAACGAACTAAACCGTTTGACCTCTCAGGTAACCCTTGCTCAGGCAAAAGTCACATCTTTACGAGAAGAGCTTGCTCGTCACGATGAAGCACTAGCTGAAGCAGTTTCAAGACATGCTGAAGCAGTTTCTAGTTACGACAGGCTAGAGGCAGAACTCAACAGCTCTCAACCGGTTGAAAACACCTACGAGCAGAACCTAGATTCAGCAACCAAGGCAGTTACCGAAGTCGGCGCAAAGATCGAATCTCTTCGTGATGCTCTGCACCAGAGTGAACGTGAACGTGATGGATTACTAGCAAAGCGCAATGCATTGAACCTGATGCTTGAGCAGAAGGATGGAACAACAGTTCTGACTTCAGCTGGACTTAGAGGCATTAGAGGTCTTGTTGCATCTCACATCAAGATCGACCCAGGCTTTGAAGCTGCGATTGCAGCTGCTCTTGGAACTCTTGCGGATGCGATTGTTGCCGACTCTAGAGATGAAGCACTGGTTGCTGTTGAACATCTAAAGAGCAACAACGGTGGTCGTGTTGAACTTGTTATTGCAGATATTGAGAGCAAGTTAAAGCCGGCTAACCTGCCAAACATTACAGGTGCCAGAAGCGCTGTTGATGTTGTTGATGCTCCTGCCGGAATTCTTGCCAATCTTGTCAACGTAGTAATTGTTGATGATCTCGCAGCGGCTAAAGCACTCTATGTTGCAGAACCTAAGGCACTTCAACTAGTTGTTATCACCAAGGAAGGTGACCTGCTAACCGAAAGCATCATTCGTGGTGGTTCAGGTCAGGAACCTTCAAAGGTTGAGCTAGTTGCAGAACGTGACACAGCTGAATCAAGACTTAACTCTGTCAACGCTGAAATCGAATCAATCAGAGCAAATCTGAATACTGCAAGATCAGAAGAGACAACGGCCAAAGAGCAATCTGCCAGAGCGCTTGCAGAACTTAAGAAGCACGACAACGAACTTGCATCCAACGCTGAGAAGCTTGGAAGACTAAGAGTTCAGGTTGAAGCACTAGATGCGGAACGCTCAAGACTTTCTAGAGTCGCAGACACCGCTAAAGAAGGTATTACCGCTGCAGAGCAGACCGTTGCTTCAGCACAGAGTGCACTAGATGCTTTCGCCTCACAGGTGAGACCAAACCTAGATCTATCTTCTAGAGAAGAACTAGTCCTTGCCCTTGATGTTTCTCGCCAGAGCGAACTTGATGTTCGAGTTGAACTGGGTGCTGCAACTGAGCGTCTAAGAGTTGAAACCGACAGAGCGCTTCAACTTCGTTCTCAGATCGGTGAAGCGCTAGATGCGATTGAGAAGTCAAAGGCAGCAGCACAGCTTCAGGCAAGACAACTGAAGTCAGCCCAGAGCACACTGGAAGTTCTTCCACTAGTGCTCACCGCTATCGAATCTTCATCTCAGAAGGCGAAGCTAATTCTTCACGATCTTGAGAGCAAGAGAAGAAACCAGAACGAAGAGCTTGTTCGTCTAAGAGGCGAAACAGCTACCATTCAGAACAGACTCTCTTCTCTAACTCAGACTGTTCACGACATTGAGCTCTCTAACCACGAGAAGCGTTTGAACCTAGCCAACCTTGTTGCTAAGGCTCACGATGAACTAGGTCTTGACCAGCAGATCTTGGTTACCGAGTATGGACCAGATCAGCCAATCCCAGATCCTGAGAACACAGATAACACTGTTCCATTTGTTCGTTCAGAGCAGCAGAAGAGACTGCATGAGGCAGAACGAGTGCTAGACCGTCTTGGTAGAGTCAACCCGCTAGCCCTTGAAGAGTTCGCTGCCCTTGAGCAGAGACACAAGTTCCTAACCGAACAACTTGAAGACCTCACCAAGACTCGCAAGGACTTGATTCAGATCATCCAAGAACTTGACGAGAAGATGCAGACCATCTTCGAAGAAGCATTCGAAGACACCAAGAAGGCATTCGAAGAAGTATTCCCAGTGCTATTCCCTGGAGGAACTGGTTCTATCTACCTCACCAATCACGACAACATGCTCACCACAGGTATTGAAGTAAACGTAAAGCCTGTTGGTAAGAGGATTGAAAGACTTTCACTTCTGTCAGGAGGTGAGCGATCACTTGCAGCCCTTGCATTGCTATTTGCAATCTTCAAGGCTCGCCCTTCACCTTTCTATGTTCTCGATGAGGTTGAAGCTGCCCTTGACGATGCCAACCTAGGAAGGTTGATCAACATCTTTGCCGATCTGAAGAAGTCTTCACAGTTGGTTATTGTTACCCACCAGAAGAGAACCATGGAGATTGCTGATGCACTCTATGGTGTCTCAATGCGTCAAGACGGTATTAGTGCTGTCGTTGGCCAGCGCATCGAAGAAAGCGAATAGCTTTGGCTGGGCTCATCTTTTGGCGTAAGAAAAAAGAAGACAAGGCTCAAGTCTCTGAACCTGTCGTAGTCGAACCTGTTGAAATTGAAACAGTTGTTGAATCAGAACCTGTTGAAGAAGTAGTTGAGAGTGTAGTTGCTCCGGTAGTTACTGAACCAGAAATAGTTGAAGAGCCAGTTCTTGAAGCGGTTGAACTTCCTAAGCGTAGATTCGCTGGTGGAATCAAGTCACTCTTCAGTCGCATCAAGTTTGATCTGGAAAACCTAAACGAACTTGAAGATATTTTGATTCAGGCTGACTTTGGTGTTGATGCTGCCGAGCAGATTGTTGCAAAGGTTAAGGCAAAGGCTAAGTCAACTGGGGCTAAGACCGAAGCAGAGCTGAAGCAGATCTTGACCGACTTGCTAGCTGAGGCCTTTACTAGAGACGACATCGCACTAAAGCTTGACAGCGGAGTTCAGCCTTACGTGATTCTGGTTGTTGGAGTAAACGGTGCTGGCAAAACTACGACCATCGGAAAGCTAGCTAACTGGATGGTTCAGGGTGGGGCAAAGGTAACACTCGGGGCAGCGGATACTTTCCGTGCTGCTGCTGTTGAACAACTTGCTACCTGGGCACAGCGAAGTAATTCAGAGATTGTGAAGCCAACTACCGAAGGTCAAGAACCAGCATCGGTTGCCTACGAAACAATCGAGAAGGCAATTGCCTCAGGTGCAGATATTGCAATTGTTGATACCGCAGGCCGTTTGCAGAACAAGCAGGGTTTGATGGATGAGCTGGGCAAGATTCGCAGAGTCATCGAGAAGCAGACTCCGATCAGTGAAGTATTACTAGTACTGGATGCAACCACTGGGCAGAATGCTCTAACTCAAGCCAAAGCTTTTGCTGAGGTGGCTCAGGTAACAGGTATCGTTCTTACCAAGCTTGATGGCACTGCCAAGGGTGGAATTGTCTACGCTATCCAGGAGCAACTGAACCTACCGATCAAACTGGTTGGTGTTGGTGAGGGTATTGATGACTTTGCTTTCTTTGACCCACAGGAATTCGCTACTGGCCTAGTTGGCTAGGCTTAGATTCGACCTAGGAGTTTTTACGTGTTTGGCAATCTATCTGATCGTTTAGTTGAAACGTTCAAGAATCTACGCAGCAAGGGCAAGCTCTCTGCTGCCGACATTGACTCCACCCTTCGCGAAATAAGAAGAGCACTTCTAGAAGCAGACGTAGCACTTGAGGTTGTTAAGAACTTCATTGCCGCAGTTCGTGAACGAGCACTTGGTGATGAAGTTTCCAAAGCTTTGAACCCAGCTCAGCAGGTAGTCCAGATTGTTAACGAAGAACTAGTTCAGATTTTAGGTGGCGAGCAGAAGCGTCTAACCTTTGCCAAGAACCCACCGACAGTAATCATGCTTGCTGGTCTTCAAGGTTCAGGTAAAACTACCTTGGCTGGAAAATTAGCTAAGTGGCTAAAAGACCAAGGTCAGACACCAATACTTGTTGCCTGTGACTTGCAGCGACCAAACGCAGTTAACCAACTTCAAGTACTCGGAGATTCAGTTGGTGTTCCGGTTTTCGCACCAGAGGCAGGTAATGGTTCTGGTAATCCGGTAACTGTTGCTAAGGATGCAATCAAGCATGCAAAGCATAAGCAGTACTCAGTTGTAATTGTTGACACCGCAGGTCGTCTAGGTATCGATGAAGAGCTAATGGCTCAGGCAAGAGATATTCGTAAGGCAACTGATCCTGATGAAGTTCTCTTTGTTATTGACTCAATGATTGGTCAAGATGCTGTCAACGTAGCCAAGGCTTTCGAAGATGGTGTTGGCATTACCGGTGTCGTTCTTACCAAGCTAGATGGTGATTCAAGAGGTGGTGCTGCTCTTTCTGTTGCACAGGTCACCGGTAAGCCAATTGTCTTTGCTTCAACGGGTGAATCACTTGATGCCTTTGAACCGTTCTATCCAGATCGCATGGCATCTCGTATTTTGGATATGGGTGACATCCTTACCCTTATTGAGCAAGCTCAGAAATCATTTGATGAAGAACAAGCCATGGAGATGGCACAGAAACTTGCCAAGGACACCTTCACCCTTGAAGACTTCATGGACCAGATGCAGCAGCTCAAGAAGATGGGCTCAATTAAGAACATGCTGGCCATGATGCCAGGAGCTGGAAAGCTTCGTTCTCAGTTAGATAACATCGACGAAAAAGAGATTGACCGCACCGAAGCCATCATTCGTTCCATGACACCTAAGGAACGTAAGGATCCAAAGATTCTCAACGGTTCTAGAAGACTTCGAATTGCTAAGGGTTCTGGTATGACTGTTACCGATGTGAACTCACTGGTGAACCGTTTTGAGCAGGCTGCCAAGATGATGAAGACCATGGCTAAGGGTGGAAACCCAGGCATTCCTGGAATGCCTCAGGGGATGCCAGCTTTTGGTGGAGCAGGTTCACAGGCTAATAAGAACAAGAAGGCTAAGGCTAAAAAGGGTGGCAAGTCAGGTAACCCGGCTAAGCGTGCAGCCGAAGCTGCTGGTTCGCCAACGCAGAACCCAACAGAACCTGGTGCAGGTTCCGCTTTTGGTCTCAAATAACCCGTAGTTGGTTGCTCGAGAGCAGTATTTCTGGCACAATAGAAAAGTTGCCTGCAGTTTGACCCTCTAACCAAACTGAAGAGGCAACCCCATAGAGCTTGAACACCGAGTGTGCCCCCACGCTCACGGTTGATCGTTCGCCCCAATTCATAAAAACAGGAGCATTGTGGCTGTAAAAATCCGCCTAAAGCGTCTCGGGAAACTGAAGTCGCCTCACTACCGTATCGTCGTTGCAGATTCACGCACCAAGCGTGATGGTCGCGCAATCGAGGAGATCGGTCGTTACGTACCAACCAACGATCCATCAATCATTGAAATCAACTCTGAGCGCGCTCAGTACTGGCTTTCAGTTGGCGCACAGCCAACCGAGCAGGTAGCAGCTTTGTTGAAGCTAACCGGTGACTTCCAGAAGTCAAAGGGTGACGCATCAGCTAAGAACACTGTTAAGCCTCAGGTTGCTAAGGAAGTTTTCGTAGCAGACACCAAGAAGAAGCCAGTTCTTAAGCCTCGTGAAGAGATCGTTCTTAAGAAGGAAGCTGACAAGGCTGCAGAAGACGTAGTCGAGGCAGTTGTCGAAGCTGCTGTTGTTGAAGGCGCACTAGAGGACGTAGTCGAAGCTGCTGCCGAAGTTGTTGCTGAGGAAGCAGTTGCTGAAGTAGTTGAAGAGGCAGCAGCAGAAGCTGTTGTTGAAGAAGCTGCTGCAGAAGTTGTCGAAGAAGTAGCAGCAGAAGCTGCACCTGCAGAGGAAGCAGCTGAAGCTGCTGAACCTGCTAAATCAGAAGAGGCTTAGTCGTGCTTGCCGCTGCGCTCGAACACCTGGTTAAAGGAATTGTGGATCATCCTGAGGATGCCACCGTCACTGAACGTTCTACCAATCGTGGAGATTTGCTAGAGATTCACGTTCACCCTGACGATCTTGGCCGCGTGATCGGGCGCAACGGACGCACCGCTAAAGCACTGCGCACCATCATTAACGCTCTTGCCGATGGCAAGAAGGTGCGCGTAGACGTAGTAGATAACGATTTCTAGTAAGACTAGCCTTCGGGTCGGTCGGTTACTTAAGGCCCACGGCCTAAAAGGTGCTATCAAGCTGGAGCTATACACAGATGCTCCGAATGAACGTTTCGTTCCTGGTGCAACCTTTGAACTTCAAGTTCCAGATTCCTCACCTTGGTTTGGTAAGACCGTTACGGTTACCGAACTACGTTGGTATAACGCTCAACCAGTTTTATTCCTTGAGGGTGTGACAGATCGCACTCAAGCTGAATCTCTAATCAAAGCAATCCTTCTTGTTGAACAAGATCTCACCGAAGTTCCTACCGAACCAGAAGCTTGGTATCAACAGCAACTAGTTGGACTAAAGGTTCTCCGTGATGGTGTTCAAGTTGGAACAGTGCTTCGTGTTGAGGATTACCCTTCACAGGACATGCTGATCATCAAAACTACAGATGAGCGTGAAGTGATGGTTCCATTTGTGAAGGCTATTGTTCCTGAGGTAAACATCCAGGAGCAATACATCTCAGTTACCCCACCTGCAGGTTTGTTTGAAGAACTAGAGGAATCAGGGGAGTAATCATGCGTATCGATGCGATCACCATTTTTCCTGAATACTTTGCAGCCCTAGACATTTCCCTCCTAGGTAAAGCCCAAGAGAACAAGGTCATTGACTTCAAAGCAGTTGATCTTCGGAATTACACCCACGATAAACACAAGACCGTAGACGACTCTCCTTACGGTGGTGGCGCTGGCATGCTTATGAAGCCAGAACCTTGGGGTGAAGCTCTCGATGAGTTACTAAACGCTGATGGGTCTACTGTTTTGATTGTTCCTTCTCCTGCCGGTGAGCTCTTCAAGCAGGCAACCGCTTACGAATTAGCTCAAAAGGAGCACCTAGTCTTTGCCTGTGGTCGTTACGAAGGTATTGACCAGAGAGTCTTTGACTGGGCTAAGGACAAGGCTGAAGTGAGACTTATCAGCCTCGGCGACTATGTCCTAAATGGTGGGGAAGTTGCATCCCTTGCCATGATTGAAGCCATTGCAAGGCTTATTCCAGGGGTAATCGGCAATGCCGAGAGCCTGGTTGAAGAGTCTCACAGTGATGGTTTGCTTGAGTATCCGAGCTATACCAAGCCTGCCGTTTGGCGAGATTTAGAAGTTCCAGAGGTGCTTAGAGGCGGTAATCACGCTGAAATCGCTAAGTGGAGGCACGAGCAGTCAGTATCCAGAACCAAGGCTGTTAGACCAGATCTTCTGCCCTGACATTGCCCTCAGGCTTTATCTATGGCAAGATAGAGAAGTTGCCTAAAACAAGCTCTGCCGCAGGGGAGCACAGCAACATAAGACACTAAATTACCCGTTATTGACCTGCGCGCAAGAACAGAAGGCAGATACAAAATGCAGATCCTAGATTCAGTTGATGCAGGAAACCTAAAGTCAGACATTCCTGAGTTCCGCGTTGGTGACAACGTGAAGGTCCACGTAAACATTATTGAAGGTAACCGTAGCCGTGTTCAGGTTTTTCAGGGCGTAGTTATTCGTCGCTCAGGTGCCGGTGTCCGCGAGAGCTTCACCGTTCGTAAGGTTTCTTTCCAGGTTGGTGTTGAGAGAACTTTCCCAGTTCACTCACCAGTTATCGAAAAGATTGAACTAGTCAGCCGTGGTGCTGTTCGTCGTGCGAAGCTTTACTACCTACGCGACCTACGCGGTAAGAAGGCGAAGATTCGCGAGAAGCGCGACAACCAGGCTCAGGCTTAGTAATTCAGCCGGCCCACAGCCAAAACGCTTAGCCTATTGTCATGGCAAGAACTGAGAGAGCACCTAGAGGCCCATTCAAGGCTTTTAGGTTGAGACTGAGAAAACTAAAAAGCAAAAACGTCTTTCTAGCTTTCTTTCTCGACACAATCATCATTATTGCCTCAGCACTACTGATCTCTTTCTTGATTAAGACATACCTGCTGCGCTCTTTCTATATCCCATCAGGTTCAATGTTTGACACTCTTCAAATCAATGACCGCATTGTGGTTAATGAATTAGTCCCAAATGTTGTTCCACTAGAACGCGGCGATGTCGTTGTCTTTAAAGACCCGGGTGGTTGGCTATCTTTCCAACCTCAAAAGAAACCAACCACAACTCTCGGTCAAGTTAGCGAATGGTTGCTATCTGTTACTGGGCTATCCTCACCAGATAACAATCAGCACCTTGTAAAGCGTGTAATTGGTAAGGGTGGCGATCACGTTGTCTGTTGTGATGCAAAAGATCGAATCACAATCAACGGTGCTCCTATCGCAGAACCATATCTCGCAGAGGGATCTGAAGCATCAAGAACACCTTTCGACGTTGTAGTTCCTAAAGGTTCTTTCTGGGTTATGGGAGATAACCGTGGTAACAGCGAAGACTCTCGCTATCACGAGGACACTCCTGGTAAAGGTTTTGTAGCTTCAAAGTATGTTGTTGGTCGAGCGTTCATAATCTCTTGGCCGTTCTCACATTTCACCTGGCTGGATAATTACGCAGATGTCTTCAAAAACGTTCCAGCTCCCAAGCCTTAGCTTCGAGCAAACTTTCTTTGACTCCGGCATCAGATTCGTTATCGGAGTTGACGAGGTTGGGCGTGGATCAATTGCAGGCCCAGTCGCTGTTGGCGTTGCACTACTAGATGTTCAAATCAACTCTTCTGGCTGGCCAGAGAAACTTAGAGACAGCAAACTAATCAGCGAAAAGACTAGAGAGACCATATTCCAAGATGTTTCCGATTGGGTAAGGGGTTGGGCAGTCGGTATGTCCAGCGCGCAGGAGATTGAAGAACATGGAATTGTTCACGCTCTAGCTCTAGCTGGATCAAGAGCCTTAGAGGAATTACTAGAAGAGTCTTCACTTAGATCAGAACTTGCCGAAAGTGGTGTTCAACTAATTCTCGATGGGTCACACAACTGGCTAGGCCCTAAAGCAATGGGCATACCTGTTTCCACTAAGACCAAGGCAGACCGAGACTGTGTGAGTGTGGCAGCGGCTTCTGTACTTGCCAAGGTAACCAGAGACAGGCTCATGGTTGAACTAGAACAAGCTCACCCAGGCTACGGATTGGCTTCAAATAAGGGTTACGCATCAGCAACTCATATCTCAGGGCTCAAAGAACTAGGGGTATCCCCAATTCACCGCACAAGTTGGCTTTCAAAGATTATCTAGGGTTAGACTTTTAGGCACATGGACGAGAACGAATTTGACGATTACGACCGCGAGGCTGAATTAGCCCTATTCCGCGAATACCGCTCAGTTGTAGACACCTTCCGATTTGTTATTGAAACAGAACGCAGACTTTATCTAGCGAACGAAGTTGAGTTCAAGAGAATCGATACAGACACAGATTTTTACTTTGAGCTAGTAATGACAGATGTCTGGGTCTGGGATATCTACCGCACAGACCGTTTCGTGAAGAACGTTAGAGTTCTAACCTTCAAGGATGTCAACATCGAAGAGCTAACCGGTAAGGCATTCGATATCCCTAAAGAACTAACAGTTGGCGAATAAAGCCACCTCTCCACAGCAACAAAACAAACTCACCAAAAACTCTCCTAACCCTAAATACTTCTTTGGGTGAATCACTCCAACTACGAGAAACTCAAAGTCACCGAAGAGCAACTTCAGCTAGCTTTCAGAGGTATCACTAACTCGAAGAACTACTTATTCGATTTCGCCTGCGCATCTTGGTCTCTAATCTGTGAGCCAGGAGACATGATTGCTGGATTGCTCAGAGCAGAGCTCGGCCCGATTGAACCATTAGTTCTTGTCATCAATGACTCAGATGCTGAGTCAATAGTCAAACAACTTTCCAATGATCAATCGCCCCACCTCACTAAAACTCTCACTGAGTGTTTAGAGACTTGGCGAAGGAGAGTGCGACAAGCGGATGTCTTCAGGTCTTTAGAAATACTTCGAAGTATTGGTGGAAATCTCGTCTCATCACAGTCCTCATATTGGCCGGAGCAATTGAATGACTTGCAACATGGAGCACCAGCTGCACTTTGGTTGCTAGGAGATGGGAAGCATTTGCTTGAGCTGAGTGAATCGGTTGCAGTGGTAGGTTCGAGGATAGTCAGTGATTACGGCAAGGTTGTCACCAAGGATGTTGTGAACACACTGGTCAAAGACGGAAAGCCAATAGTTTCAGGTGGAGCAATCGGGATAGATGCAGTGGCACATCAACGAACTCTAGAGCTAAAAGGTTTGACGGTTGCTGTTATGGCTGGAGGAATCGATCGACTTTATCCAGCGCAGAATCTAGACCTATTCAAGCAAATAGCAAAAACCGGATTGATAATTTCTGAGGTTGCGCCAGGCGTTTCTCCAACTAAGTGGCGTTTCTTGCAACGAAATCGTTTGATTGCTGCTCTGTCTCAGGCAACAGTAGTTATCGAAGCAGGGTTTCGATCTGGAACCATCAACACAGCAGGTCATGCCAATGAACTAGGTAGACCAGTCGGTGCAGTTCCGGGGCCTATCAACTCAGTTAGATCTGCCGGCTGCCACCAACTAATCAAGGACGGAAAGGCACAGCTGATTTCAGTTCCAAGTGATCTAAAGGATCTCTGTGGTGAGAGTGATTACTTTGAGAAGGACTTCACTTCTCTTGGTCACTGGGAACTGCGTGCACTAGATAGTCTCGGCGATCAAGAGCGAAGCATTGCTGAGATATCTAAAGTCTCTGGACTTACAAGCTTTGAAGCAAAAACAGGGCTGAATCGTTTAGCCAAGTTGGGTTTGGCAACTCCAACCTCCAACGGATGGATGAAGTGCTGAAATACGCTTTGAAGTATGCAGAGTGAAATCGTCAGCCAAGCACATCGGTTCGCAGAAACCCTTGTCGCTGGTCGCGGTTACTCCAAAAACACAGTCAAGGCATATCTCACTGACGTTCTAGATTTAGCTGACTATTTGGAATCACAAAAAGTAACTCAGGTACAAGACATTACTCTAGAACTACTGCGCGAGTGGTTGTGGGCTGTTAGCCAACGCGATTCTGCGAAGAGCACTCTTGCTCGCAAGAGCGCAGCCATTAGATCTTTCACTGCGTGGCTAGCTGCCGAGAAGTTAGTCAACGCAGATCCAGGTCAAAGACTCAAATCTCCTAAGGCCGAAAGACACCTTCCTAAAGTTGTTGCCAAAGACTCTTTAGAAGAAGTGTTTAGTCACCTCAAGGTCTTAGTTGAAACCGGGGATGCGAATGCGATTAGAGATCGGCTGGTCTTTGAGATGCTATACGCAACTGGCTGCCGTGTCAGTGAACTCTGTTCATTAGACCTGCTTTCTGTTGATCTAGGTAGAAACATCATCAGGGTTATGGGTAAGGGTTCCAAAGAGAGGGTTGTTCCTTTTGGTTTGCCAGCTAGAGATGCATTAGATAACTGGCTAAATGTTCGAGCATCCCTGACACCTGCGACCGGTGAACAAGCATTATTGATTAATTCAAAAGGTAAGAGACTTGGCGTCAGGGCTGTCTATCAACTAGTTGCAAGTCTTCTGGTGAATACACCGACTGGTGTTGCAGGCCCTCACACTCTGCGTCACACTGCAGCAACCCACTTGCTTGACGGTGGTGCGGATCTTCGAGCTGTTCAAGAACTCCTTGGACACGCAAGTCTTAGTACCACTCAGATATACACTCACGTGTCCGTTGAGCGGCTTAGAGATGGATACAAGAACGCTCACCCAAGAGCTTGATCGCCTAACGGGACCAACCGGCTAGGTGCTAGAACACCGAGTAAAGCGAGGGGAGAGAAGTATCCGGACTCGGTTCTGGTTCCAAAGTGCAAACAGGCGAACTCGCAGTGCCACTGATAAGAGATATCTGGTTCACACACGGTCCCAATAGCCTCTCCAGCCAAAACTAGGGTTCCTTCAATCAACTCTGAGCAGACTGGCTCAAGTGAAGCTCTGAAACTATTGCCGAACAGGATTGTGATGGATTCTCGATAGCCAACCTGTCCCGAGAAGCTAATCTCACCTGAAACTGGGGCAATGACCTGTGTCCCGATGGGTGCTTCAAGGTCTATCCCTCGATGACCTGCCCCATACTCAGTCAGAGGGGCTTCATATTGGTTAATCACATCTAGGTGGCTAGCGCCAGAAATGGGCATAACTAGCGGTTCTGAGGCGACACTGGCTGGGTTTACTGAGGAAAGGAGGGTGAGCAAGAGGAAAAAGGTAAGTTTCATGAGTCAAGATTGGTGCCTTTGTTTACTTCAGGGTTAAGCCTTGTTGAAGGGGTGGAAAACCTCCCCGTTCCGCTGGTATGCTGGTAACTAGCGGTTAGCCGCAAAAATCCAAGACCTAAAAGCCTCAAGTTTTTGCTGTTTTCCGACTTCGCGTGTCGAAAAACACACCGGTTTATCAGTCCCATAAGTTTCGCGGGTGAATCGGGTGCGACACCAGGAGCAGTAGACAACCGTTTATTGCTATTAACTGATCGACGCATTACTGCGTCATAAAGGAGATACTGCCATGGCAGTAGTAACCGTTCGCCAGCTGCTAGACAGCGGCGTTCACTTTGGTCACCAGACCAGACGATGGAACCCAAAGATGAAGCGTTTTATCTTAACTGACCGCGCCGGCATCTACATCATTGACTTACAGAAGTCACTAACCCACATCGATAAGGCATACGAGTTCACTAAGGACCTAGTTGCTAATGGTGGAACCATCTTGTTCGTAGGAACCAAGAAGCAGGCTCAGGAAGCAATTGCAACTGAAGCTCTTCGTGTTGGTATGCCATACATCAACGAGCGTTGGTTGGGTGGTCTTCTAACTAACTTCCAGACTGTTTCAAAGCGTCTTGCACGTCTAAAGGAACTAGAGGTCATGGACTTCAAGGACACTAAGAAGTCTGGATACACCAAGAAGGAACTTTTGATTCTTTCTCGCGAGAAGGTAAAGCTAGAGAAGACTCTTGGTGGTGTTCGTAACGTAACCAAGACTCCATCAGCGATCTGGGTTGTTGACACAATCAAGGAGCACCTAGCAATTACTGAAGCTAAGAAGCTTGGTATTCCTGTAATTGGAATTCTTGACACCAACTGTGACCCAGATGAGGTCACCATTGGTATCCCTGGAAACGACGATGCTATTCGTTCAGTTCACCTGCTAACCCGCGTTATCGCAGATGCAGTTGCTGAAGGTCTAAAGCAGAAGCACTCTAAGCCAGAGCATGTTCAACCTCTAGCTGACTGGGAGCAGGAGCTACTAGCTAGCGCTGCAGCACAGGCAGAAGTTGCACCAGCTGTTGAAGAAGTAGCAGTAGTTGAAGCAACTCCTGCTGTTGAAGAAGTAGCAGTAGTTGAAGAGACTCCTGCTGTTGAAACCGTAACTGAGAAGGAAGCTGAATAAGCATGGCAAACTACACTGCTGCAGATGTAAAGACTCTGCGTGAGCGCTCAGGCGCAGGAATGATGGACTGCAAGTCAGCTCTTGATGAAGCAAACGGTGACATCGACAAGGCGATGGAAGTTCTTCGCCTCAAAGGTCTAAAGGGTGTTACCAAGCGTGAAGGCCGCACCACAAGCAACGGAATCATCATTGCTCGTGTTGCAGGCAACAAGGGTTACCTAATCGAACTTGCTTGTGAAACTGACTTCGTAGC